>JFBN01432913.1_pt1 | contig 92988 bp, 80 predicted proteins | sample 768741 | NCBI WGS metagenome assembly JFBN01 (sample SAMN01983846, study PRJNA193217) | chicken gut metagenome | biome: terrestrial biome; isolation source: ceca of Broiler chicken | host: Gallus gallus | place: United Kingdom: England | collected 2010-09-07
GCCCATAGGCGAACGGCGCGCGGTGCCGGGACCCGGAGCTGGTGGGGCTGCATCTCGGCAACTGCCTCTGCCTCGGGAGCGTTTTCTAAACGTAGCGTGCTATCGGGTAGCAGGTGTGTTGGCAGGCAGGCGTGTGTGCGGACGGAAGAGCGGAAGGCTGCGCCGGCGGAAGGAGGTCGCAGAACCTTGTGTGGGGAGGATGCTGCGTAGCCAATGCGGGCGACGAAGCGACGCGGTGCCACGCTCATGCGTTTAGGCCGGAGTTGCCCTTGAAGCGGCGGCCTGCCGCCAACGATGCAGCCACCCACCCCACCCCCCTCCTTGATAGGCGGCGGCTTCTTTAATTTCCTTTACATATTTGTTTTCCTGTAAAATATTATATTTGTTATAAATAAGCGAGACTGCACAAATGTCATCTGCTCACGCATTGTTCGAGATTTATTTTATACCAGTTTGACCTATTTAACATTTAGCACACGGAGATTATGAAGAGAGCTGCTTTCCTAACGATGCTTTTGCTTGTGTTTACCGCCGTCGGGTTACGTGCGCAGACCTTCATGGACCGCACACACTTCGAGTTTATGGCGGGGGCGGGAACCGAGAGCAAGGGGATTACGCCCATTGACTTTTCGTTCAAGGTTCATGTAGAGTTCGTCTCCATTTCATATCTCTTTGTCTCGGCGGAAGACAATGTCGCCCTCTATAGGCATGCCGATATCAAGAGTTATTACAATGGGGTCAGTCTGGGCGGCGGTCTGGGCGTGAAGTTGCTGAACGGTCTGGAAAGTATCCATGCGCTTGACGTGCGGGCGAAGGCGTTGAGCAGTGTGGGCTCACCTGACTGGAAGCGTACCTCCTATGACCTATCGTTGGCCTGGTATATCCGGTCGGGGAGATTTTCGCCGATTGTCGAACTGGGCTACCGGTATATCGATTCGAGCACGAAGGGTATCTCCAATTGCGGCCATGCCTTTCTCTCCATCGGTTTCAGATACTGATGGCCGTTGTCCTGTCCGTCCGGGATTTCGGACCGGAGTTTTTACCGCTCCATGCGGATGGTAAGGTCGGACCTCGCGGGTCTGACCTTATTTTGTCCCCGCCTGCGAACGGCCGAACTGCCTGATAGGCGGAGACGGAGTATGACCGGATATGGACGAACTTCCGGAGAAGATTCTGGACCTGAACGGGCCGTAGGAAGAGGCGTGGAGGTTCGGACACACTTGCTCTTTGGTTAAAAACATTATATTTGTATTTCGGATGGGGATGCGGACGGTCAGGCTTCTGTCGCAAGGCATCCGCTGCAGTCCCTTTTGACCAATCGGCTTATGATGAAAAAATTTCTTCTGCTGGCGTGCAGTCTGGTTGCCTGTGTCGGCGTCGTACGTGCCGGGGATGTCTCCCGGTATGCCGAGTTCGCCCGTGCGTACGGCATCGTCCGCTACTTCTCGCCCAATCCCTATACGCAGCGTTGGTCGGAGAGCGACTGGATGAAGGTCTGCGCACTGCTCGCCTCAAGGGCCGGGTCGCAGCCTTTGGAGCAGGTATTCCGACCGCTTGCCCCGACCCTCTTTTTCTCGGACGTCCCCGCCCCGGCGCCCGAGGATGCAGCCTCGGAGGCCGTATTGGCGGATACGTTGGCTTCGGACGCCGCATCGGCGGCGCACGCAGCGGATGCTCCCGCCTCCTATTATCTCTACAGCGGCTCCGGGGAGCTTCATATTCCCTTCATCGCGCGGCTCTTCATTCCGGGTCTTGCCGATTACATACCTTATTATAAAAGGCTCGTTCGCGTGGGCCGGGACTCTGTCGCGGCGCCCGTGGCCCGGCGCTACTACGCCTACCGGCTCTTCGGAGGGCGCGTCCTCCACATCCAGCATGCCCTGCCCCGCGAGGCTTTCGATGCGGCGGCGACGCGCCGTCTGCTCTCCGAGGCCAGGCGCAGCTGGGACAGCCACCGGAGTGCCGAGTCGGGCCTCTCCCGCCGGCGCAGCTTCGTCTTTGGGCTGCTCTCGGACCCGGCGGTGCGTGTGGCCGACGTGACGGTCCGCTGGAACATCATCCGCCACTTTTATCCCTACTACGAGGAGGATTCGCTCGACTGGGAGCGCCGTCTGGAGCCCTTCCTGCAGGAGGCGCTCTCGATGGAGCGCGTGGAGCGTTTCGAGACGATTCTCGAGTGGCGCGAGCTGCTGTGCCGCCTCTTCCATCCGGTGAAGGACGGCCACCTCTTCGTGCGGCGAGACATGGCGCTCTCCGGCCTTCAGTCTACCTATCTGCCCGAATTCTATGCTGCGGCCGAGGCTCGGCTGGTGAACGATACGCTGCTTGTCCGTTTGGAAACCGACTCGGCGCAGCCCTGGCGCATGCTGCACACCATCGACGGCCGGCCCGCCATGGAGCGCATGGAGCGCTGCCGGGCGGTGACGTGCGCCGCGACGGCCGGGCACCGCGACCGGTTGGCGGAGCGCGAGCTCTTCGCCGCGCCTGTATACGGCACTCAGTTCCTTCTCGGCAGCAGTGACCCGGCCGGTGTGGTGCGTCTGGATACGCTTCCGGCGCAGCTTCAGGAGGCTCCGACGGGAGTGCACGGCCGAAAGCCGCTCGTACGCTGCGGGAATGGAATTCTCTACGTCGATGCCACTTCACCCGAGTTGGACGAGAAGCGCTTCCTCGAGGCGCTGACGCCCGACCTGCGCGGGCTCTGCTTCGACCTGCGCGGCCTTCCGTCGGTGCGCTTCGAGGCTGTTCTGGCCCATCTGATTGCCGTGGATGCGGTTGCTCCGGCGACGGAGGTGCCCGTCCATCGCTACCCCTTCCGGCAGGGCATCTCGTGGCGCATCGGCACGGAGCTGCTTCGGGCGCGGGCGCCGCATGTGGCGCTTCCCGCCCTCTTCCTCTGCGATGCCTCTACGGTCAGCTGGGGCGAGACCATCCTTCTGATGGTGCGCCATTACCGTCTGGGCGGGATTGTCGGTCAGACGACCGCCGGAACCACGGGCGACATGACGCAGTTCGCCCTCCCGCTCTTCCCCTTCTCGATGACCGGCATGCGCATGCGCGGCATGGAGGGCGAGCCGCACCATGCGCAGGGTGTCGTGCCCGACCGTATCGTTCCGCTCTATGCCTGTGACTGCATGGAGGGGTATGACCGTACGCTGCATACGGCCCTGAATCTGTTTGACGGGGAGTAAGTTTCAGAAAAGAGTCTTTTTCGACACATTCGACGAAGCCGCCTCCGGCTCCGTATCGCACTTGTAGTTCCGCTCCAGCTCCAGCAGGAGGCGTTTGGCCTCCACGCCGCCCGCATAGCCCGTCAGCGAACCGTCGCTGCCGACCACGCGGTGGCAGGGGATGAGGAGTACGGCCGGATTGCGGTGGTTGGCCATCCCGACTGCGCGGCAGGCTCCCGGCCGGCCGATTTCGGCGGCGATTCGGGCGTAGCTGCGTACCTCGCCGTAGGGAATCCGTCCGACGGCCTCCCAGACGGCGCGCTGAAAGGGGGTTCCCCGCAGTTCGAGCGGCAGGGTGAAGCGTCGCCTCAGCCCGGCGAAGTACTCCTCCAGCTGGTCGGCCGCCTCGCGCAGCAGCCTCTGCGCCTCGCCGCGCGTCACCTCACGTGCTCCGCTGGCGGCTGTCGGGGGCTGCGCCCGGAAGAAGACCGAGGTCACGGCCCGCGGCGTGGCCGTGATGCCGAGCTCCGCCACGAGCGTCGTCACGTAGAGCAGCTGCGCCTCCTCCATCGTCAAAGGTGCTTGAGCGTGTAGTCGACCATCTTCTGACGGACGTTGTGCGTATCGTCGGGCAGCATCGAGTGGTTCTGGTCGGGATAGACCATCATGTCGTAGCGCTTGCCGGCCCGGTTGAGCGCCCGCGCCATCTCCATCGAGTTCTGGAAGTGGACGTTGTCGTCGGCCGTGCCGTGGATGATGAGCAGCCGCGTCCGCTTGTCGTCGAGCATCCGTGCGAAGTTGAGCGGCGAGTTGTCGTCGTAGCCCCGGGCGTTGAACTGGGGCAGTCCGTTGTAGATTTCCGTATAGATGGTGTCGTAGTAGCGCCACGAGGTGACCGGAGCCACGGCAATGGCCATCCGGAAGAGCCCGTGGCCCTTCAGCGCGCAGCCCAGCGCCATGAATCCGCCGTAGGACCAGCCGTAGATGCCGATGCGTGCCGGGTCGATGTATGCAAGCCCTCCCAGATAGCGGGCGAACGAGAGCTGGTCCTCGACCTCGAGGGCGCCCAGCCGGCCGTAGGTCCGCTTCCTGAAGGCCTCGCCGCGGCATCCCGTGCCGCGTCCGTCGGTGCAGGCGACGATGTAGCCGGCATCGACCAGCGCATCCTCCCAGTCGAGCGACCAGCGGTCGAGCACCTGCTGCGAGCCGGGGCCCGAGTACTGGGTCAGCAGCACGGGGTAGCGCTTCGCGGGGTCGAAGTCGCGCGGCTTGACCATGTAGGCGTTGAGCGTGTCGCCCCGCTCCGTAACGAAGGTGAAGAACTCCTTCGCGGGGCGCTGCGTCGCCTGCAGCTTGTGGGCGAGCTGCGCGCTTGTGGCAAGCGTGCGGACCGTCGTGCCGTCCGACGTGCAGACCTCGACGCGGTTGGGGGTCGTGGCGTTGGAGAAGGTGGCGATGTAGTACTTCATGCCGGCGCTGGGGTCAATCGTGTAGTATCCCTCGCCGTGGGTCAGACGCTCCTTGCGGCTGCCGTCGAGCGCCACGCGGTAGAGGTTGCGGCGCAGCGGCGACCCCTCGCTCGAGAGGTAGTAGACGCGGCCGTCGGCAACGCCCACCAGCTCGGTCACCTCCCACGCCCCCCGGGTCACCTGGGCGAGGGGACCCCGGCGGATGCTGTAGAGGTAGAGGTGCATGTAGCCCGTGTGGCTCTCCTGGCGCACCAGGAAGCGGTCCTTGTCGATGAAGGTCACCGTGCGGTCGTCGACGCGCTCGACATACTGCTCGGAACGCTCCTCGTAGATGGTGCGCTGTGCGCCGTTCTCCTCGCAGAGAATCACCTCGAAGGTGTTCTGCTGCCGGTTGAGCCGCATGAACCAGAGCTTGCCGCCCGGCGTCCAGCCGATGCGCGGGATGTACTGGTCGCGCTCGGCGCCCGTGTCGATGCGCCGCTTGGCCCCGGTTGTAAGGTCGCAGAGCCACAGCTCGACCTCGGAGTTGCGCTCGCCGGCCTTGGGATACTTGAAGGTGTAGGCCTCGTTGTAGAGCCGGCCGTCGTAGCGCATCATCTCCATGAGCGGCACGCGGCTCTCGTCGAAGCGCAGGTAGGCGATGCGGCGGCTGTCGGGCGAGAAGGCGTAGGCCTTCGTGAAGCCGAACTCCTCCTCGTAGACCCAGTCGGTCGTGCCGTTGATGACCTCGTTCCAGCGGCCGTCGTCGGTGATGCGGCGCGTGCGGCCGCTTGTGAGGTCGTGGACGTAGAGGTCGTTCTCGGACGAGTAGGCAATCGACTGCCCGTCGGGCGAGAAGGAGGCGTCGCGCGGCCGCGTGGCGTCGCTCAGCACGGGGCGGATGCGGCCGTCGGCGGCGAGCAGGTAGCTCGACGTGTAGGAGTGGCGGTAGATGGGCGTCTGTCCCGAAGCGATGAGGATGCTGCGCTCGTCGGCCGAGAGTTCGTAGTCGGTGATGGTGAACCGCTCGGACGAGGCGGGGAGCAGCGCCTCTCCCGGCGTCGCCTCGGCATAGGCGTAGCGCATGATGTTGTCGCCCTCGATGACGGTGTAGTGCTCGCCGTCGGCCGTCGAGCGGAGGCCGTTCACCCGCTCGTTCATCGCCTTGAGCCGGGCGATGGCCTCGTAGTCTTGTGCCCGGGCGCCGGCCGCAAGCAGCAGCAGGGTGCCCAGCAGGAGGAGTTGTCTCTTCAAGATGGTTGTGGTGGTGTTCGTTCGATGTTTCTCGTGTCCGGGTCTGCGGAGGCCTCTCAGGCCCTCCGCCATCAGATGTCGTCGACGTTGAAGTCGTAGCCCAGGCGCTTGCCCGTCACGAACTTCGAGTTGTCGAGCTTGGTGTTGAACTGGTCGACGGTCACCCGCTTGTTGTCCTCGTAGGGAGGCAGCAGCAGGTCGAAGTTGAGCACATAGTAGATGGCCGCCTCGAGGATGTCCAGCAGCGCCTCGCGGCTGATTTCGCCCTTGCCGAAGTTCGTGGCGCGCAGCGACGACTGCTGCTTGCCCTCGACGAAGTAGCAGTTCTCGCGGTTGATGAAGATGCGCCCGATGAGGTAGCCTTCATCGGCGTTGCGGTTGAACTTGAAGGAGTCCGACAGGAAGTTGTAAATGTTGATGACGCCGCAGTAGGCATTCTCGCGGTGCTCCTGCACGTAGGCGTTCTGCCAGATGAGGTGGTTGTCGTCGAAGGTGAAGACGTCGGAGTGCATCTGGAAAATCAGCAGGTCGCTGGCAATCTGCAGCTGCGCCTCGAACTTGCCGCGGTCGCGGTATTCGAGCCGCGTGCGGCGGTCCAGCTTGCCGTCCAGTTCGTCGTCCATCTCGGCCGCCAGCTCGAAGAGCGTGTCCTTGAGCAGGTTGAATGCCGCAAAGGTGTTGTCGAAGACCTTCTGTTTGAGATTCGATTTACCGACGACGGTTTCGAGTATCTTCGCACGGAGGGGTGTGGTTTCCATAGGTCGTATGTCGTTTTTTTAACGGATTCTGATTTGCTGTCCCTTTTCGAGGGGCGTGTCGGCCGAGATGCGGTTGAGCTTCTCGATGGAGCGCATCCGGATGGCGTAGGACTGGCTCACGGCGTAGACCGTCTCGCCTTCGCGGGCGATGTGCATCTGGGCGTTGCCCTCCCAGCGCCGCTTCTTGCGGCCGATGTAGACTACCTCGCCCGTCATGGGCTGGTCGCCCCGCTTCACGTCGTTGAACTTGCGCAGATTGCGTGCCGAGAGCCGGAACTGCTCGCCGATGTGCTCGTAGGTGTCGTTCTCCTTGGCCAGCACGTAGTGCACGCCGTTATTGACGTAGACGTTGTAGCCGTTGTGGGCGTTGATGGTCACGCGGTAGTTGTCGGGGTCGATGCCGCCGGTGACCGCTTCGGCCGCCTGCTCGACGCTGCTCTGCTCGGCGAACCAGGTCTCGGGGTCGCTCGCGCCACCGTGGCGCGAGGCGTAGAGCCGCAGACCGTCGGTGCGGTCGAGCAGGTAGAGCTCGTTCTCCTCGATGATGCGGATGAGCCGCTGCGCATAGTCGGGCGCCGTGGCGTAGCCCGCGGCCTTGAGCCCCCGCGCCCAGCTGCGGTAGTCGTCGTGCGCATAGGCGAAGAGCGAGTCGTAGCGGGGCTGCGTGTCGAGGAATTCGGCGTGGTCGCGGTACGACGCCTCGACCGAGGGGTAGGCGCGGAAGCATTCGCCCTTGGCATCGTCGTCGTAGTAGACCTTTTCGCCCTTCCAGTCGCGCTTGCACTTGATGCCGAAGTGGTTGTTCGAGTGGAGCGAGAGCCAGCTGTTGCCCGAGTCGGATTCGAGGATGCCCTGCGCCATGGTGATGCTGGCGGGGATTCCGTAGCGCTCCATGTGTTCGACGGCGATGCTCTTGTAGCGGTCGACATACTCCTCGAGCGTCTGGCGCGTGGCGCGCTGCTGGGCCGCAAGGGGTGCAGCCGCAAGGAGGATGATGAGCGCAAGTATTGCTTTTCTGGAAATATTCATTATCTTTGTTAAACTTTGAAGACAAAGATAGGACTTTCCGCCGAAATTAACAATTCAAACCCAACAATACGCAACCAACCGTTATGTTTACCGAGAACGCCAACCGGATTTTCAACCGGGCCATTGCCGACTACCACCTCCACGACGATGTGGACCATCCGATTTCGAACCCCTACGAGCCTGCGACGCTCGACCATCTGCTCTACCACAAAAACTGGATTGACACGGTGCAGTGGCACCTCGAGGACATCATCCGCAACCCGGACATCGACCCGGTGGAGGCGCTGGCGCTCAAGCGCCGCATCGACCGCTCGAACCAGGAGCGCACCGACATGGTGGAGTACATTGACTCCTATTTCCTGGAGAAGTACCGCGACGTCAAGCCGCTGCCCGACGCACGGCTCAACACCGAGACGCCGGCGTGGGCCATCGACCGCCTCTCGATTCTGGCGCTGAAGATTTACCACATGGAGCGCGAGACCGAGCGCACGGATGTCGACGAGGCGCACCGCGAGGCGTGCCGCCGCAAGCTCGACGTGCTGCTCACGCAGCAGAAGGACCTCTCGAAGGCCATCGAGGAGCTGCTGGAGGATATCGAGGCGGGCCGCAAGTACATGAAGACCTACAAGCAGATGAAGATGTACAACGACCCGGCGCTCAACCCCGTGCTCTATGGCAAGAAGTAAGCGGCCGGGCCACCTGCTGGTGCTGCGCACCTCGGCCATGGGCGACGTGGCGATGCTGCCCCATGCGCTGCGGGCCTTCCAGTCGGCCTGTCCCGACGTGAAGGTGACCGTGGCGACGCGGCCCCTCTTCCGCCCCTTCTTCGAGGGGCTCGACGTCGACTTCCTGGATGTCGACACCAAGGGGGCCGAGCACTCGCTGCGGGGCATGTGGCGCCTGGCCGCCTGTGCGCGGAGCCTGGGGGTCGATGCCGTGGCCGATGTCCACGGCGTGCTGCGCTCGAAGGCCTTCCGCCTCTCGATGTGGCTGCACGGCGTGCGCGTGGCCCACATCCGCAAGGGGCGCCTGGCCAAATGGATGCGCATGAAGAGCGGCGGCGAGAGCTGCGCCGCGCCGCTTCGCCACACCGTTCTGCGCTACTGCGACGTGATTCGGCGCCTGGGCTTCGACTTCCCGGACCCGACGCCTGCCGTGCGGCAGCCGCGTCCCAACCCCATGGGCGAAAAGCGGGGCGTATGGCTCGGCTTCGCCCCCTTCTCGGCACAGCGCGGCAAGACATATCCCGAGGATTTGGCCCGCGAGGCGGTGGGGCTGCTTGCGGCGCGCTGCGAGCGGCTCTTCATCCACAGCGGCGGAGGCGCCGAGGCGGAGTTCGCCGCCGAGATGGAGCGGGCCTATCCTAACGTCACGGCGCTCTGGGGCCGGGTGCGTCTGGCCGAGGAGCGCGACCTGATTGCCAACCTCGACTGCGTTGTCTCGATGGATTCGCTGGTCATGCACCTGGCGGCGCTCACCGCCACGCCCGTGGTCTCGGTCTGGGGCGCCACGCACCCCTCGCTGGGGTTCCTCGGCTACGGCACTCCGCCCGAAGGGGTGCTGCAGGCCAATCTCGCCTGCCGTCCCTGCTCGGTCTTCGGCAAGAAGCCCTGCAAGTGGGGTGACTACCGCTGCCTGCGGGCCATCACGCCGCAGATGATTGCCCGGCGGGTCGACACGATGCTGGACCGCACCGGCGAGTAGGCGGGGCCGTCCTGCAAACAAATGCAACCGAGCCTCCGGTGGCTGCTCTCCCCTCTCAATGATGACACCGGCGGCTGAGCTTGTACCGCGAGCGAAGCTGCCGCAATCCTGATACAGAAAAACGCCTTCCGGCCAGACCGGAAGGCGTTTTTTCGTGGCTGCCGCCGGGAGGGTTACTCCTCCTTGACGTAGCGCAGGTTGCTCCCATCGACCACGAGCGTGAGCCGTCCGTCGGCACTGCGGGCGATGAGCCCCTTTTCGGAGAAGGGGATTGTCTGCCCGTTGCCGATGCTCTCGCCCAGAAGCAGAATCCGGCCCCGCTCGCCGGTGAGCGTCCAGCCGCGGTAGCTAAGCGTCGCCATGCGGAGCGAGCGGGCTTCTCCTCCGCACTGCAGTTCGATGCCCATCACCGAATCGGGGGCAATCGGGTCGGGCACGGTCCACCGTCCGACAGCCTCCATGTAGGTGGTGTCGGTCTCGATGCGCGTGGCCTCGATGCCGTCGCAGTAGCTGCCGTGATACTCCACGGCAACGGGGGCTCCGGGGAGCAGCGCCCGTGCGGCATCCGCGGCGTCAAGGTCGGTCGTGAAGGTGCGCGGCTCTTCGCCCGTCGCCGGCTGAACGACGATGCGGCGGTCGCCGACCTCGGCGATGGTGCCCGAAAGACGGGTGGTGGTTCCCGAGCCGCATGCCGTCGTGAGGAGCAGCAGGCCCGTTGCGGCAAGCATCCGTTTCATCCGTTTCATTGCCGTGCCGTTTGGGTTGCCGGCTCCTGTTTTGCCTCGCGGCCCCCTGATGTATGCGTCGATAGCCTTCGCCGCCTTGCGTCCGGCGCCCATGGCGAGGATGACCGTGGCGGCGCCCGTCACGGCATCACCTCCGGCAAAGACCCCTTCGCGCGAGGTGGCACCCTGCTCGTCGGCCGCGATGCAGCCCCGGCGCGTGGTCTCCAGCCCGGCGGTGGTGGCGGCCAGCAGCGGGTTGGGCGAGGTGCCCAGCGCCATGACCACCACGTCGCACGCAATGTCGAACTCCGACCCGGGCTTCATGACCGGCGAGCGGCGTCCGCTCTCGTCGGGCTCGCCCAGCTCCATCTCCACGCAGCGCACGCCGCGCACCCAGCCCTTCTCGTCGGCAAGCACCTCGACCGGGTTGGTCAGCATGCGGAAGAGGATGCCCTCCTCGCGGGCGTGGTGCACCTCCTCGCTGCGGGCCGGCAGCTCCTTCTCCGAACGGCGGTAGACGATGGTCGCCTCGGCGCCCAGACGTTTGGCCGTGCGCACGGCATCCATCGCCACGTTGCCGCCGCCCACGACCACCACGCGCCTGCCCACGTAAATCGGCGTGTCGTACTGCTCGCTGTAGGCCTTCATCAGATTGGTGCGCGTGAGGAACTCGTTGGCCGAGACCACGCCGTTGAGATTCTCGCCCGGAATGCCCATGAAGCGGGGCAGGCCGGCCCCCGAGCCGATGAAGACGGCGTCGTAGCCCTCCTCGCCGAGCAGCGAGTCGATGGTGAGCGTGCGGCCCACAATCACGTCGGTCTCGATTTCGACGCCCAGGCGCTTCACCTCGGCGATTTCGCGCGCCACGATGCGCTCCTTCGGCAGACGGAACTCCGGAATGCCGTACACCAGCACGCCGCCCGCCTTGTGGAGCGCCTCGAAGATTTTCACCTCGTAGCCCGCCTTGGCCAGGTCGCTGGCGCAGGCCAGGCCTGCCGGGCCGCTGCCGATGACGGCCACGCGGTGGCCGTTGCGCTGCGGCGTGCGGAGCGGCTCCTCGTCGGCGTGGTCAAGCTTCCAGTCGCCGACGAAGCGCTCGAGCTTGCCGATGGCTACCGGCTCGGACTTGATGCCCAGGATGCAGGAGCCCTCGCACTGCGTCTCCTGAGGGCATACGCGGCCGCAGATGGAGGGTAGCGAGCTGTCGCGGGCGATGATGTCGGCCGCACGGCGGAATTCGCCGGCGTGCAGCGCGGCGATGAAGTCGGGAATGTCGATGTTGACGGGGCAGGCCGTCACGCAGCGCGGATTGCGGCAGTGCAGGCAGCGCGACGCCTCGAGCATCGCCTCCTCGGCGTTGTAGCCGTAGCAGACCTCGTCGAAATTGGTGGCCCGCACCTGCGGGTCCTGTTCGCGTACGGGTACGCGGGGTATTCGGTTGTTGGCCATGTGGTTCTCTCTTTAGACGTTGCGGCGCACTACTTGTCGAGTCCGATGCGGCACTTGTGGCCCGCTTCGCGCTCGGCGAGGATGGCGGCAGCGCGCGCCTCCTCGCTGCGGTACATGCCCTGACGGCGCATGGCCTCGTCGAAGTCCACCTCGTGGCCGTCGAACTCGGGCCCGTCGACGCAGGTGAAGCGCGTGTGTCCGCCCACCGTCACGCGGCAGGCGCCGCACATGCCCGTGCCGTCGACCATCAGCGTGTTGAGCGACACGGTGGTCTTCAGGTTGTATTTGCGGGTGGCCAGGGCGACGAACTTCATCATAATCATCGGCCCGATGGCCACGCACTCGTCATATTGGCGGCCCTGCTTCTCGATGAGCTCCTCCAACTGCTGGGTGACCATGCCGTGGAAGCCCTCCGAGCCGTCGTCGGTGGCGATGAAGAGGTTCGTCGCCACGGAGCGCATGGCCTCCGTGTAGATGAGCATCCGCGCCGTCTTGGCGCCGATGATGACGTCGGTCAGGGCGCCGTGCTCGTGCAGCCACTTGACTTGGGGGTAGACCGGCGCCGTGCCGACGCCGCCCGCCACGAAGAGGTAGCGTCGTCCGCGCAGCTCCTCGGGGGAGAGGTGGACGAACTCCGAGGGGCGTCCCAGCGGTCCGGCCACGTCGACGAGCGAGTCGCCGGCGTTGTGCTCGCAGATTTTGCGCGTCGAGGCGCCGATGGCCTGAATCACGAGGGTGACGCTCCCCTCGGCGGCATCGTAGCCGGCGATGGTAAGCGGGATGCGTTCGCCGAACTCGTCGGTGCGGACAATGACGAACTGTCCGGGCAGCGCCGCATGTGCGATGCGCGGAGCCTGGATTTTCATGCGGAAGATGTGCTCCGCCAGTTCGCTCTTTTCAAGAATGGGATACATTATCTATAAAGTATGGGTTTGTGTCACTCCTGGATGATGGCCGTCACGCGCAGCTTGCGCATCGGCCGCACGGGGTCGTTGGTGATGAGCATGAGGTGGCCCACCCGTACGCCGTAATCCGCTCCGGCGGGGTCGAAGGTGACCTCCGTGCGGAGGCTCTCGCCCGGGGCGATGCGCTCTCCGGGGCGGAGCTGCCAGGTGAAGCCCTGCTCCGACTCGACGCAGCGCACCACGAGCGGGGCGTCGCCTCCGTTCGTAAGCATGACCGGCCGCCGCACGGGGCCGCTGCCGTGGCGTACGACGTCGAACTTGAGCGTGTTCTTCTCGAGCTGTGCCCGCGGCCCGGTCTTGCCCGGGGCATATTTTTGGGGCAGGTCCACGCCGATGCCGTGCACCACGAGCGGGATGCGCGAGGTGCGGCCGTCGATGCGGATGCCCAGCACGTCGCGCAGCGTGCCGTAGCGGGGCTGCGCCGACGGAATGGTGTATGCAAGGGTGATTACCCCCTCTTCGCCCGGGGCGAGCCGCTGCGGAGCCTCGACGCTCAGCAGGCCGCTCCGCTCCTCGGGCACCAGCTCGAGCGTCACGCTCTTCGGCGCAGTGTTGACGATGCTGACGGTCGACTCCACGCGCCGCCCCTGATAGACATAGGCGAAGGCGCAGAGCCCCGTGTTGAGGCGGATGCCGCTGCCGGCATCGAGCGGATAGCGCTCCTCGACGCTCCGTTCGCGCGGCAGCACGGTGCCCCGGATGCGGAGCACGGCAACCTTCCGGCGCTCGGTCGAGTAGACGCTCAGCTCCTTCGAGAAGGTGCCGGGACGGTTCGCCGGGTCGAAGCGTACGCCGACGGAGACCTTGGCGCCGGGGAGAATCGGCTGGCGCGAGAATTCGGGCACCGTACAGCCGCACGAGGTCACCACGTCGAGGATGACGAGCGGCTGTCGGCCGGTGTTCTCCCCCGTGAAGGTGTGGCTCACCGGTCCGTCGGCCTCGCGGATGGTGCCGAAGTCCCACTCGGCGGGCGAAAATGCAAGCTGCGACTGAGCCGAGGCCAGCGCCGAGCATAACGCAAAGAGTATAAGCAGTGTAAATCTCCTGAGTGCCATTTCCGGGCGTTTTGGTCCGTTTGCAAAGATATGTTTTTTGCAAAAAAAATCATAAAAAATTTTGCAGGAAAGAAAATTCGCTCTATATTTGCACACCGAAACGAAGAAACAACGTTTCGAAATGCCTGAATAGCTCAGTTGGTTAGAGCACATGACTGTTAATCATGGGGTCCTAGGTTCAAGTCCTTGTTCAGGCGCCAATGCGCGAGGGTTGCGTAGGGTTCTTTCACAAACGCCTGCATGGGTGGCGAAACGGAGATACCGGGAGAGTTCTTCCGCTTCGGAAAGAGATGCCTTTGCAGTCCCAAGCCATTCTTAGGGGAGCTTAGCTCAGCTGGTTCAGAGCGTCTGCCTTACAAGCAGAGGGTCGGGGGTTCGAATCCCTCAGCTCCCACGAAAAACACCATCCGTCGCATGAGGGTGGTTTTTTTATCGACCTTGTGATGAGGTCGTCCACATATTTCGCCGCTTTCCCTTTGTGGAAAGCCTTTCGGGAGCTTAGCTCAGCTGGTTCAGAGCGTCTGCCTTACAAGCAGAGGGTCGGGGGTTCGAATCCCTCAGCTCCCACCAACGAACGAAGACGTTTGAGATTTCTCAAACGTCTTTTTTTGTTTTCGGGTCGGGTCGGTCGGTGCGGGACGAGGTGGTCGGTGCGGGTCGGTGCGGGTCGGTGCGGTCAGTGCGGGTCGGTGTGGTCAGTGCGGGTCGGGCCGGTCGAGGTGGACGGTGCGGGTCGGTGTGGTCGGTGCGGGCCGGGTCGGGACGAGGCGGATTGGGCCGGGCCGGCCAGTGCGGGTCGGTTGGTGCGGAACGAGGCGGCGGGCGGTCTCCGGGTGTGCCACGGCGGGCCTCGGGCGCACTGTTGCCGTTATCGTGTGTGCGGTCTGGATGTTCTTGTGCGTCGCTGCGGGCGTCCGGGCGCACCGCTGCCGTTATCGTGTTATCGTGTGCGCGCCGCTGCGGACAGCCGACTCCGTCCATCTTCCCTTGCCGCCTGCTGCATGCTTTGCTCCTTCCGCGGCTCCAGCATCTTCGGTATCGCTCGTCCCTCGCTCTCTTCTACGCCGCTTACTCTTCGTGCTCTTCGGCGGCCTCGGTGCGGTGCGGGTCGATGAGCAGCGCCTCGAGCGTGAGCTTGGGAACGTAGTGCACCCCGTCGCGGCGGTAGTAGCGGCGGTCGCCGTCGGAGTCGATGGGGGTCAGCTCGATGTGCTCGATGCCCCGCCCGATGGCCAGAATGAGCAGCGGCTCCCACTCAAGAGCGAACTCGCGGCGAATCGCCTCCCGGTCGAAGGCCCCGATGCAGATGCCGTTGAGCCCCAGCTCGACGGCCTGCAGCAGCATGCTCTGGGCCGAGATGCCCAGGTCGATGTCGACGTAGCGGCTCTCGGCCTGTGTCGAGCAGCAGATGATGAAGGCGTTGGGCTCCGTGCCGGGCAGCGGCAGGTGGAGTTCGGGCAGCGCACCGCCCAGACGGATGTGCGGCAGCACGCGCGGCGCCTCGTCGCTCAGCACGGGACGGAAGCGCAGCACCTGCTGGTTGCGGGCCGAGGAGATGCGGGTGTTGACCTCGATGATGCGGCGCAGCTGGTCCTCGCGAACCAGAAAGCCGGAGTCATAGCCCCGGTGGCTGCGGTTCTTCAGCAGCAGGCGGCCGAGCGTTGCCCCCGGCCTGCGGGCGGCCGTGCCGCCGTTCTGCCGTGCGAAGTACTCCTCCATCTTGCGGCCCAGATAGTTGTCTGCCATGGTCTTCGTGTATTGGTTGTCTTCGGTTGCAAAGGTACGGAATTATTTCCGGACCCGATGCAGCTGTCGCTTCCTGTTACGCATGCCGCACCCCCTGTCTCTTCTCTTCCGCCGCTGCCCCGGACTGCATGACCGGGCCGCACGGAAAAACGGCGGCCCCGCCTGTTGCGGAGCCGCCGTGCGGCGTTTATACCCGGCGGGAGGCTGTCGTGCCGTGCGCTACGACCGGAGGCGGCGTGCCCCTCCGGGGGCGGCTACGGCCTTTCAGCCGCGGGGTCAGCGCTTGTCGTACATCTCAATCGCACCCTCGTAGGTGCCCTCGATGCGGTAGCCCTTGCTCGTCTTGAGCTTGACGTCGAAACTGTAGGTGTCGCCCGTGCGGGTCACGGTGACCGTTCCCGAGCTGGCGAAGCCATAGGTCGAGACCCGCTCTTCGGAGTACTCTTCGCAATAGGTACCCAGCGGCATGGTCGAGTCCAGGAAGCTCTCCTCGTAGCCCGGTATGAGCGTCAGCGCCGCGTTGGTGTCGGCGACGGTGTAGGTTCCCTCGACAATCTGTGCGTCGTCACCCGTGGCGACCAGGAAGTCCACCGAGAGCTTGTGGCCGGCGTCGAGCAGGTAGTAGTAGCCGTCCGAACCGCCGGGTTCGACGTCGTAGAGTTCGACGGTGCACTGGTCGGTCGTCTCGTCGTTGTTGTAGTACTTGGCGATGGCGCGCACGAACGACATGCCGGTGAGCTCCTTCTCGAGCGGCGGGAGGTTCTGCTCCTGCTCCTCCTCGCGGTTTTCGAGCGTCAGCGGACCGGTGTAGCTGCCCGTGAACTCCTCGCCGTCGGTGGTGACCAGCGAGGCGGTGATGGTGTAGGTGCTGCCCGAGAGGCGGACGTCAATCGTACCCTCCTTGAACTCGATTTGGCGGATGCCGCCCTTGCCGTCATTGACAGTGCCGCGGGTCTTCTCGGGGTCGAAGGTGCGCAGGCTCTTGCTCGTGGCATATTTGTAGGTGCCCTGCGTGATTGCGGGGTCGCCCGAGAGCGGCTCGAAGTAGTAGAGGTCGATGCTCAGCGTACGGCCTGCACCGGTAGTGGTGTAGATGCCCTCCTGTTCGGTCGCCTCGCCTTCGGAGAGGACGACGTAGTACTCGGCGTAGTTGTAGCCGGCCGGTACGCCGTAGTAGAAGCCGGCTACCTGACGGTCGAAGGTGGCGGGAGCCGAGGCATCGAACCCCGTGGTCATCTCGATGGTGACCACCTCGGAGCGTTTCGAATCCTTTTCGCCGACGGCCGCAATGAGGTACGTGGTGGCGGGGGTGAGCTCGTTGACCGTGTGCGTGCCGTCGCTCTCGACCGTCGTGCCGCTCCGGAGAATCTCCTCGGCGTCGGGCGTCTGCCCCTGCTTGGGGTTGGCGATGAGCAGGTAGGCGGCGCGGGCGCAATCCTGCATCTCGAGCGAGAAGGAGAGGCTCGTGGTCGTCGCCTCGCCGGGCGTCAGCTTCACGGCGGGCTCCGCGTCGGAGGGCGCCGTCGTGGCCGAGGCTGTGGCGACCGAACCGAGGCGGTCGCCCTGCATGGCGACGGCCGAGATGGTATAGGCGGTTTCAGGCAGGAGCCCGTCGACGGTCACCGTCTGGGACTGGCTCACGGGGATGCCCTGTGCCGCGAGCGTCTCGGCCGAAGGTGCCGACTCGGTTGCGGGAAGACAGAGGTAGAAGGCCTTCTCGGCATCGCGGAGCGTGAGCGCGAAGGTGAGCCGGTCGCTCTGAGGGGTGATTTCGCCGATGGCGACGGAGGGGGTTCCGCCCGACGGTTCTGTCTTGTCGTCGTTGCACGAAGCCAATGCGGTCAGCGACACCAGCAGCAGGGCTCTGCCCAGGAGCGAAAAGAGGATTTTTTTCATGGTGATGAGGGGTTAATTGGGTTTTGGGTTGTTGGTTAACAAAAGCAAGGTAGCTGTTTTACAATGAAAAAGCAAATTTTTCGGGTGCGGTTTTTCTGTTTCGGCCCGCCAGCCGCCTCCAGGGCCGTTCGGCACCTGTCGGCACCTGTCGGCACGAAAAAAGGCGGCAGGGAGTCTTCACGACTGCCTGCCGTCCCCGAAGGTTTCCCTTCTGAAAACTACTAACCCAAACTTAATAAATGAAGAAACCTCTCTGCGGTTGCTTAAGCCGCAGTCGTGAAGAGTGGGTGCAAATCGCGTGCAAAACCCGATGCGTGCGCCGCCTTTTCCGGGTGCGGAGGGGGCTGCGGGTGCGAATGCGCCCCTGTGGACGACGAATGCGCCCCGCGGAGCAATGGACTGAAGGGCTTTTCCCGGGGCCGTGTTGTCGGCTGTGCTTTTCAGACCGGTTTGCCGGGTGTGTTCCCGGCCTCGTGTCCGGGTGCTTTTTTCGGGACGGTCTTCCGGCGGTGCCGTTTCCGGGCGGAGCGGGGGTATCCGGAGCCGGCGCGTGTCCGGCGGCGATGCGCCGTTGAGGCCGGTCCCGAGGGTTGCTGTCCGACAAGCCGCAGCCCGATAAAAAAAGACGGCAGGGAGTCGTCGCGACTGCCTGCCGTCCCCGAAGGTTTCCCTTCTGAAAACTACTAACCCAAACTTAAATAAATGAAGAAACCTCGCTGCGGTTGCTGCTCCGCAGTTGCTTCGGTAAGGGGCAAAGCGCATGCCAAAAGAGAGCCGCCGGCGGAATCGGCTCCGTCGGCGGCTCTTCGCTTCATCATTCGGTCTGCGGCGCCTATTGCGGAACCCTCCGCTCCTGGCCGCGCCTCTGGGCTAATGGAATACGCCCGTGTAGGTCATCGGTGTGAGGGCACGCAGTTCGCGCTTGACCTCCTCGCGCACGTCGAGTGCGTCGATGAAGGCGGCAATCGACTCCCGCGTGATGTGGGTGTTGGTGCGCGTGAGGGCCTTGAGCGCCTCGTAGGGCTTCGGGTAGCCTTCGCGGCGCAGAATGGTCTGGATGCCCTCGGCTACGACCGCCCAGTTGTTCTCCAGGTCGCGCTCGAGCGCCTCGCGGTTGAGGATGACCTTGTTGAGACCCTTCATGAGCGAACGCAGGGCGATGATGGTGTGGCCCATCGGCACGCCGATGTTGCGCAGCACGGTCGAGTCGGTCAGGTCGCGCTGCAGACGCGAGACGGGGAGCTTGCCCGAGAGGTGGGCGTAGATGGCTCCGGCGATGCCGAAGTTGCCCTCGGCGTTCTCGAAGTCGATGGGGTTGACCTTGTGGGGCATGGCGCTCGAACCCACCTCGCCGGCCTTAATCTGCTGCTTGAAGTACTCCTCCGAGATATACATCCACATGTCGCGGCAGAGGTCCGTCAGGATGGTGTCGATGCGCTTGAGGTTGTCGAAGATGGCCGCCAGGTTGTCGTAGTGCTCAATCTGGGTGGTGTACTGCGAGCGGCTCAGCCCGAGCTTCTCGCCCACGAAGCGGTTGGCGAAGGCGACCCAGTCGTAGTCGGGGTAGGCCGCATGGTGGGCGTTGAAGTTGCCCGTCGCGCCGCCGAACTTGGCCGGCACGGCGATGTCGTGCAGCATGGCGAGCTGCTTCTCGAGCCGCTCGACGTAGACCATGAACTCCTTGCCCAGCGTCGTCGGCGAGGCGGGCTGTCCGTGGGTGCGGGCCAGCATCGGCACGGCGTGCCACTCCTGGGCCATGGCGGCGAGCTTGTCGCGCACCTCCTCGATGGCGGGGTAGTAGACCCCGGCGAGCGCCTCCTTGAGCGAGAGGGGAATAGCCGTATTGTTGATGTCCTGCGAGGTGAGGCCGAAGTGGACGAACTCCTTGTAGCGCTCCAGACCCAGCGCATCCATCTTCTCCTTGAGGATGTACTCGACGGCCTTGACGTCGTGGTTGGTGACCGCCTCAATCTCCTTCACGCGCTCGGCGTCGGCCGGCGAAAAGTCGCGGTAGAGGGCGCGCAGCGCGTCGAACTTCGTGTGGTCAATCTCCGCAAGCTGCGGCAGCGGAAGCTCGCACAGCGCGATGAAGTACTCCACCTCGACGCGGATGCGGTACCGGATGAGTGCCTGCTCCGAAAAATAATCGGCCAGTTTTTCCGTTACATTACGGTAGCGGCCGTCGATGGGCGAAATGGCAGTGAGTTTGTTGAGCATGGGTATCTGTTGTTTTTTGGGTTTTCGGCGATGTCGTTTCGGGCGTCCGGGCCGCGGGGCGGCGGCCGCCGCCTGAGGAAGCCGATGCACGGCCGCTTGTACGGAGGTGCCGGCCTGCGGGCGGCGCAGCCCGATTTCCGGCACCAAATTTACGACATTTAATTGAATTACGCATAATTTTCCTACCTTTGTAGGGTTGAAGAACTTATATTTCGAAACGATGGGATTTCTGACCGCAATCATAGACGCGCTGGCCGAATTCGTGCGGCGCAACCCGATTTTCACGCTCATTGTCGTGGTGCTGGCACTCACGGCGCCCGCCCTTCTGAAGGGCATCGCCCTCTTTGTGCTCTACCTCGTGCTGGGCTTTCTGGTGCTTGTCTTCCTGGTGTCGCTTCTCTTCAGATGGCGCATCCGCCGGGTGCAGCGTCAGATGGAGGAGCAGTTCGGTGCGGGCGGCTTCGGCGCCGGTTACGGCAGCGGGCGCGGAGCCCGTACCGAGGGGAGCAGCCGGCAGCAGGAGGGCGAGGTGAAGGTCTACCGCACGAGCGAAACGCCCGAGAAGCGGGTCTCCGAGGACGTGGGCGACTACGTGGAGTTCGAGGAGACGAAGGGGCCGCGCGCATAGGCAGTCGCGTAGGCGGCGTACGAAGCTTCGGCGCGCCGGGGCTGACCGCCGCCCTGTCGCGGGGCGGAGGACTGGAGCAACGCTCCGTTGCGGAGCCGCCGGCTGGGTCCGTGCGGCGGCTATTGCGCCTCCCGAGGCAAATCTTCGGCCGGAATTGTTGGGCACTTGCCCGATAATTTCGTACCTTTGCGCCATCGGATTCATTCATTCAAAATCGATAGCCCCTTGTTGCAGCTCTTCGAATATATAGGCCGCTACTTCCAGCTGATGGGCAAGGTCTTCTCCCGTCCGGAGAAAGCCGCCATCTACCGCCGGCGCATCATCTACGAAATGGAGGCGCTGGGGTTGAACTCCATCGGTCTGACGGCCATCATCTCAGTCTTCATCGGCGCGGTCATCACGCTGCAGATGTGCATCAACCTCGACTCGCCCTTCATCCCGCAGTCGCTCATCGGCTACGCCACACGCGAGACGATGATTCTCGAATTCTCGTCGACGGTCGTGGCGCTCATTCTCTCGGGCAAGGTGGGGTCGAGCATCGCTTCGGAAATCGGCACGATGCGCATCACCGAGCAGATTGACGCGCTGGAAATCATGGGCGTCAACTCGGCCTCGTACCTCATCCTGCCCAAAATCGTGGCGGCGGTCCTCTTCTTCCCCTTCCTGACGATTCTGAGCATCGGTATCGGCGTGGCGGGCGGATGGATGATTGCCTGGGCGACGGGCATCATGATTCCCGACGACTACATCGAGGGCCTGCTGCTCGACTTCAAGTCCTACTCGATTGTCTACTCGCTCATCAAGACGGCCGTCTTCGCCTACATCATCACCTCCGTCTCGGCCTTCTACGGCTACTACGCCAAGGGCAACTCGCTCGAGGTGGGCGCCGCCTCGACGCGCGCCGTGGTCGTGAGCTCGGTGGTCATCATGATATTCAACCTGATTCTTACGCAGATTCTGCTGATATGATACGCGCCGACCACATCACCAAGACGTTCGACGGCCGGACGGTGCTCGACGACATCACGGTCGAGTTCGAGACGGGCCGCACCAACCTCATCATCGGGCGCAGCGGCTCGGGCAAGACCGTGCTGCTCAAGAGTCTGGTGGGGCTGCACGAGGTCGATTCGGGCTCCGTGTGGTACGACGACGTGAACTTCACGCAGCTGGGCTTCCGCGAGCGCAAGCGCATCCGCAAGGACATCGGCATGATTTTCCAGGGCGGGGCGCTGCTCGACTCCTCGACGGTCGAGGAGAACGTCAAGCTGCCGCTCGACCTCTTCACCGAGCAGTCCGAGCGCGAGAAGCTCGAGCGGGTGAACTTCTGCCTGCAGCGCGTGCGGCTCGAGGATGCCAACCGCCTCTACCCGGCCGAGCTCTCGGGCGGCATGATCAAACGCGTGGCCATCGCCCGCGCCATCGTGCTCAACCCCCGCTACCTCTTTTGCGACGAGCCCAACTCGGGCCTCGACCCCCAGACCTCGATTGTCATCGACAACCTGATTCACGAAATCACGCGCGAATACAACATCACCACCATCATCAATACGCACGACATGAACTCGGTGATGGAAATCGGCGAGAAAATTGTATACATCCACGAAGGACGCAAGTGGTGGGAGGGGACCAAGGATGAGATTCTCCAGGCCGACAACCGCGAACTCAACGACTTCGTCTTCGCCTCGGCCATGGCCAAGCGGGCCAAGGAGGCGGCACGCTGAGGCGGGCCGCGAAACGGGGAGGGGGAGAGCGTGCGTCCCGTTGAGGCGTGGATGCGCTCCCCGCGGGCGTCTGTCCGCTCGCTGGCCCCGCCGGGGACGGTCCGCAGCGGCCGTTGCGGGGTGACAGCCGGCTGCCGGAGAGTGCAAGTGAAGCCGGTTGTCGGTTGCCGGAGGGCGGTTGTGGGACCGATTGCCGGCTGCCGGAGATCGCGTGTGCGGCCGATAGCCGGTTGAGGTGCTCCCCGCAGGCGACCGGCCGCCGGCCGAGGGACCAAAAAAAATGATTTTTATTTGCGTAATTTTGCCAAAGTGTGTAATTTTGCGCTCGGAAAATAAAGGATGTTTTCAGTTATTAACCAATAAATCAAAAAACTATGTCTCAGATTAAGATTGGTATCAACGGCTTCGGTCGTATCGGTCGTATGGTTTTCCGTGCTGCCTGCACGCAGACCGACAAGTATGAGATTGTCGGCATCAACGACCTCTGCCCGGTAGACTACCTGGCTTACATGCTCAAGTACGATACGATGCACGGCCAGTTCAAGGGCACCATCGAGGCTGACGTCGAGAAGAGCCTGCTGATTGTCAACGGCCACGCCATCCGCGTCACCGCAGAGAAGGACCCCGCAAACCTGAAGTGGAACGAGGTAGGTGCCGAGTACGTAGTAGAGTCGACCGGTCTGTTCCTGACCGAGGAGAAGGCCAAGGCTCACCTTGCAGCCGGTGCCAAGTACGTCGTTATGTCGGCTCCCTCGAAGGACGCTACCCCGATGTTCGTATGCGGTGTGAACACCGACACGTACGCAGGCCAGAAGATTGTTTCGAACGCTTCCTGCACCACGAACTGCCTGGCTCCCATCGCCAAGGTGCTCAACGATAAGTTCGGTATCACGGACGGTCTTATGACCACCGTTCACTCGACCACGGCAACGCAGAAGACCGTAGACGGTCCCTCGATGAAGGACTGGCGTGGCGGTCGTGCCGCTTCGGGCAACATCATCCCCTCGTCGACGGGTGCCGCCAAGGCCGTAGGTAAGGTTATTCCTTCGCTGAACGGCAAGCTGACGGGTATGTCGATGCGTGTTCCGACCCTCGACGTATCGGTTGTCGACCTGACGGTCAACCTGGCTAAGCCGGCCAAGTACGAGGAGATTTGCGCCGCCATGAAGGAGGCTTCGGAAGGCGAGCTGAAGGGTGTTCTGGGCTACACGGAGGATGCAGTCGTATCGTCCGACTTCCTGGGCGACCCCCGCACCTCGATTTTCGACAAGGCTGCCGGTATCGCTCTGACCGACACCTTCGTGAAGGTCGTTTCGTGGTACGACAACGAGTGGGGTTACTCGAACAAGGTGCTCGACCTCATCTCGGTCATGAAGGCCTACAACAAGTAATCGAACTCCGATTCGATAATCGGGAGGCTCCGGAGAACCGGAGCCTCCTTTTTTTGTGCCTGCGCGGAAGGGCATAGGTGGCTTCGGAGGTTGTTGGAGGGCGTTGGCGGGAGTGGGTGGAGAGGGGAGGCGGATGCCGGGTTTCTTTTTTTGTGCCGGTGCAGGGGGGCAGACGGGTTTGGCAGGAGCGGAGTTCCCTGGCTGTGGATGGGATGTGTGGAGCGCGGCGGATGCGCGCCTCTTTTTTTGTGTCCGTTTCGGCAGGTGCGGACGGGTTTTCGAGGTCGATAGTGAGCGGAGTCGCTGCGATGCGGCGTCTTATTTTTTGTGCCCGTTTCGGCAGGTGCCGGGCAGGGTGTGCGTGTGGGATGGGTGGGATGGATGCGTTGGATACGGCACCGCGCTGAATGTGGAGAGGCGGGACGGAATGGTTAGCCGGGGCGCAGCGGACGAATGGGGGCTTGCTCTGCCCGGAAGGGTAGCGTGCGGCGCAAAAGCCCCGAACCGACAGACCCGGCGTGGCCCGTTATAGCCCGTTATAGCCCGGCAGGGGCCGATGCCCTCTCCGTATGGTTACTCCACTCCGGCGGCCGAGACCTTCAGCTCGATGGAGGCTCCCGACCACTGATTGATGGTGCGGCGCTCCTTCAGCAGTCGCTTCCCGTTGCACTCGATGAGCAGGTCGAGCGGAAAGGGCTTCGTGGCCTCGATGTCGTTGCTTGCGGGCAGCGTGTGGGGGATGATGTAGATGTAGAGCAGCAGATGGTCGCAGACCGGGGCCTCGAGCACCGCCCGGCGGTCGGGCGTTATGCCGGAGGGGGGCGTCGTGAGGTTGCTCCCCACGTCGGCCACGCGCGACTCGGCCGTCGTGAATCCGATGCGGTTGCCCGCCGGGCCGAAACAGCCGCACATGAGTTCCACGTTGTAGCGCCACCACTCCTCGTAGGGGCTGCTCACCTCGATTCGATACCCTTTTTCCGTTGCCATCCTTGCAGTTCTTATTCCGGGAACAAAGATAACAAAAGGCAAACGCAAAAATTCCTGCTCGCATAAGATTTTTGCCCGGTGTTCCGGCTTCCCGGCTTCACGGCCGTCCGCTGTTCCAGCGTTCCGGCGTTCCGGTCGTCTGCTGTCCCGCCGAACTCCGGCCCGGGAGCGCCAAAGCTCCATCCTGCTTCCACCCTCCGACCACCGGAGCCCCACCGGAGTTCCATCGGAGACCCATCGGAGCCCATCGGAAACCCTGCCGAGGCTGCCGGAAAGGGTTGGCGGGCCGTTTTGCTCCATCCGCCGCCCCTTTGCGGGCGGCATCCGTCCCCCGGCGTCGGCAGCCCCGCAATGCAAAACTCCATCAAAATCTTTGCAATTCTCTGAATTATTAGTAACTTTGCGCACTAAATACGCTCAGATGGAGGTTCGAATGGACGATACGAAAAGGTTCGTGATTGCCTACAAAGGGTTGAAACCGGGGCAATACACGTTCCATTTCGAGGTGGACGGCGGGCTCTTTGCGGCCTACGAAAACTCCGAAATCAAGGACGGACACTGCCGGGTCGAGGTCGTGATGACCCGCTTGGAGCAGCTGCTCGACCTCGATATCGCCATTGCCGGAAGCGTAGTGGTTGCCTGCGACCGTTGCCTGGAGGATTGCGAGATTCCAATCGACTATCGCGGCCACCTTGCCGTGAAGTTCTCGGACGAGGTGCAGGAGTACGACGGCGAGGTGCTCTGGCTCTCCCCCTCGGAGGACGAGGTGGACCTTACGCAGTACATCTACGAGAGCATCGTCCTTGCGCTGCCCTACCAGCGGGTGCATCCCGAAGGGAAGTGCAACCCCGAGATGATGGCCCGCTTCAGGATTGTCTCGGGCGAGGAGTTCGCCGCGCTGGAGGCCGAAGCCGAGCAGCAGGCGCCTCCCGAGGGCGAATGGGCCAAGCTGGCCTCGCTCAAGGAGCGCATGGAGCGCGAGGAGCTCGAGGCGCAGGAGGAGGCCCTGGCCGACGGGGATGAAGAGAAGAAACTGTGAAAGAAGCAGAAAAAGGATACGTTAAACTTATAATTCATACAGTAAAATGGCACATCCTAAACACAAAATCTCGTCGACGCGACGTGATAAGAGAAGAACTCACTACAAGGCCGTAGTTCCTACGGTGGTTACCTGCTCGAACTGCGGTGCAGCCGTGCTCTACCACCGGGTTTGCCCCGAGTGCGGTTTCTATCGCGGAAAGCTGGCTATCGAGAAGAAGGCCGCTGAATAGGCGGCGGAAAAAGAGTGCATTGTGGACAATGCCCTCTTTTTTCGCAAGATAAACGCCCCGTCGGAACGGTACGGGGTGGGCGTGTCTCCGTCGCGGACCGGTTTTTTGCAGTCGGGTCGCGGTGGTGCGCGTTGCGTCCTGTGAGGATTCTTCGGGGAGACGCGGCGCCGGGCGTCGGGAGCTCCCGCAAACAATGAAGTTCAACCAAATCTTGGGAACTATGTTAAAGATTGGTGTAGATGCCATGGGCGGCGATTTCGCCCCCGAGGCTGCGGTCAAGGGAGCCGTCATGGCCCTCGGAGAGCTCGGCGCGGATTGCCGCATCGTGCTGTTCGGCGACCGCGAACGGATTCTGGCCGTCCTGGCGGCCGAGGGATGCCCGGCCGAGAAGTTCGACATCGTACCCACCACCGAGGTTATCGAGATGGGCGACCATCCGGCGAAGGCCTTCCAGACGAAGACCGATTCGAGCATCACGGTGGGCTTCGGCTACCTGGCCAAGGGCGCGATTCAGGGCTTCGCCAGCGCAGGCAGCACGGGCGCGATGATGGTCGGCTCGATGTATGCCGTCAAGCCGATTGAAGGGGTCATCCGTCCGACCATCTCGTCGGTCGTTCCGACCATCTCGGGCCGTCCGACGCTGCTGCTCGACGTGGGGCTCAACGTGGACTGCAAACCCGAAGTGCTGGCGCAGTACGGCGTCATTGGCTCGATTTACGCCGAGGCCGTGCTGGGCATCGAGTCGCCGCGCGTGGCGGTGCTCAACATCGGCGAGGAGGAGGCCAAGGGCAACGCCCAGACGAAGGCCACCCACGAGCTGATGAAGGCCGAGGGCGAGGCGGGCAAGTTCCGCTTCGTGGGCAACATCGAGGCCTCGTACATCTTCACGGGCAAGGTTGCCGACGTGATTGTCTGCGACGGTTTCGTGGGCAATACGGTGCTGAAGATGGCCGAAGGGCTCTATCGAATCAACAAGGCTCTGGGTGTGGACAACCCCTTCTGGAACTCGATGAACTACGAGATGGTGGGCGGCACGCCCGTGCTGGGTGTCAACGCTCCGGTCATCATCGGCCACGGATGCTCGACGCCGTTGGCAATCAAGAACATGATACTCTCGACCGTACGGTGCGCCGAGGCGGATTTGACGGGCAAGCTGAAGAGTGCGTTTAACAACTAACCATTAAAGAAAATTATCGATGGCAAAGATAACAGCTGCGATTACGGGTGTCGGCCAGTACCTGCCGGATTACATCCTGACGAATGAAGAATTGAGTAAGATGGTCGACACCTCCGACGAGTGGATTATGTCGCATATCGGCGTCAAGACGCGCCACATCCTCAAGGGCGAGGGCGTGGGCACCTCCTACATGGGTGCGCGCGCCATCATCAACCTGCTGGACAAGACCGGCGTTGACCCGATGGACATCGACCTGGTGATTTGCGCCACGGTGACCCCCGACATGTTCTTCCCCTCGACGGGCAACCTCATCGCCGACCAGGCGGGCTGCAAGAACGCCTTTGCCTACGACGTGTCGGCTGCGTGCAGCGGTTTCCTCTTCGCACTGACCACCGGAGCCAAGTTCATCGAGACGGGCTCGTGCAAGAAGGTGGTGGTTGTCGGCGCCGATAAGATGTCGTCGATTGTCGACTATACGGACCGCTCGACCTGCCCGATTTTCGGTGACGGTGCGGGTGCCGTGCTGCTCGAGCCCAATACGGAGGGGCTGGGCGTCATCGACGAGATTCTCCACTCGGACGGCTCGGGCGAGCTGCAGCTCTACATGAAGGCGGGCGGTTCGCGCTATCCGGCCTCGATTGAGACGGTGCAGAACAACTGGCACACGATTACGTGGGACGGCCACGCCGTCTTCAAGGCTGCCGTTTCGAAGATGGCCGACGTCTCGGTTGAGATGATGGAGCGCTACAACCTGACGGGCGACGACATCCGCTACCTGGTGCCTCACCAGGCCAACCTGCGCATCATCGACGCCACGGCGCGCCGCATGGGCATCACCAAGGACAAGTGCATGATTAACATCGACCGCAACGGCAACACCACGGCCGCAACGATTCCGACCTGTCTGTACGACTACGAGAAGGAGCTGCGTCCGGGCGACAACCTCATCCTGTCGGCCTTCGGCGGCGGATACACCTGGGGCGCCATCTACGTGAAGTGGGCCTACGACGGTTCGAAGGCCTGAGCCACGACCCAATCGATTTGAATGCAGGAGCTCCGGAGACGGGGCTCCTGCGTCGTTTTCGGCGGGACGTTTCAGTTCCCGTTCGGAATTCAGCGCTATCTTTGCAGAAGAATAAACTGGTAATACGATGAAACTGCTGATTGTCGAGGATGAACCCTCGTTGCGTGAGATTATGGTGCGGACGCTCCGCGGCGAGCGTTACGTGGTGGAGGAGGCTGCCGACTATGCCTCGGCGCTGGCCAAGCTGGAGGACTACGACTACGACTGCATCCTGCTCGACATCATGCTGCCGGGCGGCAGCGGCCTGCGGCTGCTCGAGCGGCTCAAGGAGTTGCGCAAGAGTGCGGGGGTGATTATCATCTCGGCGCGCGATTCGCTCGACGACAAGGTCGAGGGGCTCGAGCTCGGGGCCGACGACTACCTGGCCAAGCCGTTCCACCTGGCCGAGCTCTCGGCCCGCATCCGGAGCGTCATCCGCCGCCACCAGCGCGACGGTCTGGAGAGCCTCGACGCCGGCAACGTGCGCCTCTTCCCCGACCGGCAGCGGGTCGAGGTGGCGGGCCGCGAGGTGGAGCTGGTGCGCAAGGAGTACGACATCCTCCACTACTTCATGAGCCGTCCGGGGCGCATGGTCAACAAGGCGACGCTGGCCGAGGCGGTCTGGGGCGACCACATCGACCAGAGCGACAACTTCGACTTCGTCTACGCCCAGATGAAGAACCTGCGCCGCAAGCTGGCCGACGCCGGGGCCGATATCGAACTGAAGTCCATCTACGGCTTCGGCTATAAACTCGTCACGCGATGAAGCTCATCAACCGCATCATCCTCCACATCTCGTGGGTGCTCACGCTGCTGCTGGCGGCGTGGGCCTCGCTCTTTTACTTCGCGATGGTCGACGAAATCAACGACGAGGTCGACGATTCGCTGGAGTTCTACTCCGAGATGCTCATCACGCGTTCGCTTGCCGGCCGCGAGCTCCCCTCGTCGAGTTCGGGCAGCAACAACAGCTACTACCTGCGCGAGGTGACGTCTGACTATGCCGACTCGCACCCCAGTGTGGCCTACAGCGACGAGGAAATCTACATCCCCGAGATGGAGGAGAGCGAGCCGGCCCGCGTGCTGCGGACCATCTTCGAGGACCGTGACGGGCGGCTCTTCGAGCTGACGGTCCTCACCCCCTCGTTCGAGAAGGATGACCTGCTGGAGACGATTCTCTGGTGCATGGTGTGGCTCTACCTGCTGCTCCTGCTGACCATTCTGCTGGTCAACGTGCTGGTGCTCCATCGGATTCTGCGCCCGCTGTACGCCCTGTTGCGTTGGCTCGACAGCTATACGGTAGGCCGCGCCAACGAACCGCTGGACAACGACACGCGTGTTCCCGAGTTCCGCCGGCTCAACGAGGCGGCCATCCGCAATGCGGCGCGCGCCGAGTACCTCTTCGACCGCCAGAAGCAGTTCATCGGCAACGCCTCGCACGAGATGCAGACGCCGCTGGCCGTCTGCCGCAACCGGCTCGAGATGCTGGTCGACACGACCGAGCTGAGCGAGGAGCAGATGGGCGAAATCTTCAAGGTGCAGCAGACGCTCGACTATCTGGTGCGGCTCAACCGCTCGCTGCTGCTGCTCTCGAAAATCGAGGGCGGGCAGTTCCCCGAGTGCGAACAGGTCGACTTCAACGCTCTGGCGCGCCGTGCGGCGGCCGATTTCGGCGAGCTCTATGCCGCGCGCCGCATCCGCATTGAGCTCCGCGAGGAGGGTGCGCTGCACTTCCGGATGAACCCCTCGCTGGCGGCCAGCGTGGTGAACAACCTGCTCAAGAACGCCTGCGTCCACGGCGGCGAGGGGGGCGAGGTGGAGGTTACCCTCACGCGCCGCAGCCTGCGTGTGGCCAACACGGCGACGGGCGGACCGCTCGACGGCGAGCACATCTTCGAACGCTTCTACCAGGGAACGAAGAAGGAGGGTTCGACCGGGCTCGGCCTCTCGATTGTCGATGCCGTCTGCCGGCTCTACGGGCTCCATTGCTCCTACGCCTTCGTCGGCGGGCGCCACACCTTTACCGTCGATTTCCCGCAGTAGCCGGCGGCCCCTGTTTCGGAAACTTTGCCCCGGCAACGGATGAATGAACCGTTGCCGGGGCATTTTTTTTGGCCGTTCTGTACTTTTTTTTCGAAAAAACGGCAGGTTGTTCGCAATTTCAAATTCATTTCAGGTTTGCTTCCCAACTTTGCATCGTGATTCAGTGACAAACTCCGTAAAACAGATTCCGACGATATGAAAAAACTGGCATCCCTTTTGGCTCTGGTGCTCCTCCTCGCGGGAGCGACCCCCGCTCTGGCGGGCGACGACCGTCCCATTGCCTATGAGAAGCTCCCCGCCGCGGCGCGGCAATTCATCACCGCCCACTTCGCCGATACGCGCCTCTCCTATGCGAAGGTCGACTCCGAGTGGTGGGACACCACCTACGAGGTGGTCTTCATCGACGGCCGCAAGGTGGAGTTCGCGCGGGACGGCTCGTGGCGGGAGGTCTCGTGCAAGTACGCCGAGGTCCCGGCCGGGATTATCCCCCCGTCGATTCGCGACTACGTGGCCTCGTCCCACCCCGGACAGAAAATCATACAGATTGAGCGCGACCGCCGCACCTGCGAGGTGAAGCTCGACGGAGGTCTTGACCTGACCTTCGACCGCGACTACCGCCTTATCGGCATCGACGACTGATGCCACCCTTGTAACACTCCAAACAACAAATCAACAACCGAAAACAAAAAACGATTGCACTTATGAAACTTGGATGGATTTTGATGACGCTTGCCTCGGCCGTTGCGCTGGTGGGCTGCGACAAGAACGACGATGCGGTGCAGGTGCCGGCACAGGTAGAGACGGCATTCCACGCGATGTACCCCAACGCGACCGACGTACGCTGGAGCGGCCGGAGCGGCTACATGGTGGCTGACTTCCGCGAGAGCGGCGTAGCCAACTCGGCGTGGTTCGACCACAGCGGCGGCTGGCACATGACCGATACCGATATTCCCTATCAGGCGCTTCCCGAGGCGGTGAAGGCCTCCTTCGAGGCGAGCGAGTACGCAACGTGGCGCATCGAGGAGGTGGAGAAGGTGACCCGTACCCGGCTCGAGACGCTCTACGTCATCGAGGTGGAGCAGCGTGAGGCCGAGATGGAGCTCCACTACTCGGAGGACGGCGTGCTGCTCAATGCCGTGGCCGACGACGGCGACCATTACAACGACAACCTGCTGCCGCAGCAGCTTCCCGCCGAGGTGACCTCCTTCATCGAGCAGCGTTATCCCGGGGCGCGCATCCTCGAGGCCGAGCGTGAGCGCGGCATGCTCGAGGTCGACATCATCGACGGCCGCACGGCCCGCGAGGTGGTCTTCGACAGCGCCAACGCATGGCTCCACACCCAGACCGAGGTGCGCCGCAGCGAGCTCCCCGACGCCGTGCTTCAGGCCTGGCAGCAGTCCGAGTACGCCTCCTACGAGCTCGACGACATCGCCTACTACGAGGCTCCGACGGGCGACTACTACGAGCTGGAGCTCGAGCGCGGCGACCGCGAGGTGAAGCTCCGCATTGCAGCCGACGGCACGATGCTCTGACGTTCGGGCCGCAGGGGAGGAGCGCGCGCGGCGCAGCCTCGGCTGCGAGGGGCGCATGACCTCCACCCCGGTATCGGATGGATTGAAGGAGGCAGGGATTGACCCTGCCTCCTTCAATGCGTGAAGAGGATGTGACGAGGAACTGCCACCCGCCGCTCAGAAGAGGAAGGCAACCCCCTGGAACGAGGCCAGAATGACGACGTAGCGCAGCAGCTTGCCCACGAACATCGAACCGGTTGTGAGCCAGAGGTTGGCATGCATGAGCCCCAGCACGATGGCAATCGCCTCGCCCACGTAGGGCAGGAAACCGAAGAAGCCCATCAGCGCCCCGCGTCCCGCGAGTATCCGGCGCGCCTTGTCGAGCTGCTTTTCGCTCACGCCCAGACGCTCAATCCATTCGCTGCGCCCCAGTGTACCAATCCAGTAGCAGCTCATGCCGCCCAGCGTGTTGCCCACCGCCGCGGCGGCCAGACACCAGAGCGGGTCGAGCCCCATCCGCACGAGGATGATGAGCACCGCTTCGGAGCTGAAGGGCAGGATGCTTCCGGCGACGAAGGCTGAGAGCAGCAGCCCCCAGTAGCCCCAGTCGGCGAGCAGTTGTGTGAGTGTATCCAGAAAAGCCTCCATCGGTCGTTGTCCTTGTGCCGGAGCCGGCCGCCCGTTGGGCGGTGCGACGCCTCCGGTCCGGCAAAGATAGCGCTTTTTCGGCGGAGTGCGGCATCCGGAGCACGTCGTTGTTGTCCGGTTCGGGTTCGGGTCCGGTCCGTTTCGGGTCCGGTCCGTTTCGGGCCCGGTCGGGTTCAGGACCCGGACTGGAGCGCGACCGGCGAAGGGTCGGCAGAGTTGGCGGCAAGGGGGCGCATGCGGAGCCTTTCGGTGGGCGGTCGCGCTGCTCCTCGCACGCTCTTTGCATATCCTCTGCCTGTGGGGTGCCGCCCGTTCGGCCGCCGCACAATAAAACGAAACGGAACACCGTTATAATCCGCACACAACCCGAATTATGAAATTAGGAACATTAATACGAATCACGATGGTTGCCGGCTCGCTTCTGGCCGTTGCGGCAACGCAGGCCGGCAATCCTCAAAACGAACGGAAAACTATGGCAGTAACACATTTGACGCGGGACGATTTCCGCACGAAAATCTACGATTTCGAACGCAATCCCGGCAGTTGGAAATTCGAGGGCGACAAACCCGCACTGGTTGACTTCTACGCCTCGTGGTGCGGTCCCTGCAAGATGCTGGCCCCGATTATCGAGGAGCTCGGCGAGGAGTATGCCGGCCGGGTCGACATCTACAAGGTCGATGTCGACGAGCAGCAGGAGCTGGCGGCGCTCTTCGGCGTGCGCAGCATTCCGACGCTGCTCTTCATCCCCCGCGACGGGAAGCCGCAGCTGGCGCAGGGCGCCATGCCGCGTGCCGAGCTGCGCCGGCTCATCGACCAGCTGCTGCTTGGCGGCAAGTAGGCCGGCAGCCGCCGTTTGGGCGGGCAGCGCATGAACGCCGCGCATGAAAAAAGGGATGCACCCCGCAGGTTGCATCCCTTTTTCGTGTGTGGAACCGAGGCCGGTCAGCCGATGAGCGTTGCGACGATGTGGCGGCCGCGGGCCCCGTTGCGGAATTCGCAGAGGTAGACGCCCTGCCACGTTCCGAGGTTGAGCCGGTGGCGCGTGACGGGAATCGTGAGCGACACTCCCGCAAGCGTCGACTTGGCGTGGGCCGGCATGTCGTCGTCCCCCTCGAGCGTATGGGTGTAGTAGGGCTCGCGCTCGCGCACCAGATGGTCAAACACGGCGTCGAGGTCGCTCTGCACGTCGGGGTCGGCATTCTCGTTGAGCGTCAGGGCCGCCGAGGTGTGCTGCAGAAAGAGGTGCAGCAGCCCCGTCTCGGGCAGCTCTCCGAGCTGTGCGGCAATCTCGTCGGTGACGAGGTGCATGCCCCGCCGCCGCGGCCGCAGCGTGAATTCAACCTGGCGTATCATCGCTCCGAGGGGTGTTGAGGCGTTCGGATGCGTCAGAGCTTCGAGAGGTCCACCTCGATGGCGGCCGGATAGATGCGGCGCGGGTCGAAGAACTCGGCGCAGCTGTTCACCATGTTCTCCAGACGGATTTCGGGAACGCCCGAGTAGACCTTCTTGCCGTTGACCGTCAGCGTCACGCTCTTCGAGAGGTCGACCAGTTCGTTGCAGAGGTAGAGCACCACCTTGCCCTTCGTGGCCGGGGTCTTGCTCTTGTCGAAGCGCATCTCGATGCCCCACTTGGGGTCAATCTCGGTGGTCGTGTAGCGCACCTCGTCGACCTGCAGCGTGATGTTGTTGCCCGTGATGTTCATCTCGTAGCAGGTGCGCGTCGAGAAGTCGCTGTTCGAACGCTCCAGCACGCGGAGGTTGTAGAAGCCCGTGCGGTACTGTCCGTCCATCTCGAAGTCCTCCCAGCAGAAGTAGTGCGGGTAGGGGTTGCGCTCATACTCCTTGAGCCAGGGCGTGGTGAGCGTGTAGTCGATGGCGTGGCTTGCATTGGGAATCAGCTCGATGTTGTGGGTGTAGTATCCCGGGTGAGCAGCCTCCAGTTCATCGAAGGCCTCCTTGGTGTAGCCCGTCAGCGTGTTGCGGTAGAATCCGGTGTCGTTGGCGCCCGTGCGCAGCGAGAAGGCCGTGTTGGCGCAGTTCTCGGCCGGGGCGTTCTTCAGTGGCTCGCCGCCTGCCATCGGTCCCGCGGCGGCCAGGTAGTCGGCGTAGAACGACGCGAGGCGCTGGCTGCCGTAGCCGCCCTCGGAGATGCCGAAGAAGTAGATGCGGTCGGGGTTGATGATATCCGAGACGAAGGCCAGACGCAGCAGCTTCTCCCAGGCATACTGCTTGGCCTTCTGCCACCAGCGGTAGTAGTCACCCACGTTGGGAATCTGCGGAATGAAGTAGACCGAGGGCGAATCCTGGAACGACTGGCAGAGCGACCAGCCCGTCTCCCACTCGGTGTTCTTGTCGCCCGAGCCGTGGAGGTAGAGGAAGAGGGGATATCCGGCGGCCGGCTTGTTGCTCTTCGAGCCCCAGTAGTAGTTCATCGTGGCGCTGGCTTCGAGCGAGGCGGGCAGCTGCCAGCTTCCCGAGCGCTTGGTGCCCAGCGAGGTAAGGTCGATGAGCTTCTCCTCGTCGAAGTTGTTGTTGGCGCTCTTCCAGGCCTCCCATACCAGGTCGGTGTTGCCGCTCACTTTGGCGGCGTCGATGGCAATCTGAGAGGTATAGTCGCCCTCGTCGCCGGCGAGGCAGGCCGAAAAGTAGCTCTCGATTTCCTGACGGGTCTGCTCCGAAATCAGACCGTCGTCGGTTCCGGTGCCGATGCTGGGGGGCGTGTCGCTGCCCGTGTCGTCCGAGGAGCAGCCTGCGCCGAGTACGGCAAGCGCTGCGAGGAGGGAAAACATGCCGAAAAATCGTGTGTGTTTCATGACAGAAGGTATTGTTAAAAGTGGTTTGGGACAATCCGGTGTTGAAAAAACGACACCAAAGGTACAATTTTTTGCGATTTTGCAATAAAACGGCTTCCGATTATAGGTTATTCCCGAGAATCTTTCTATCTTTGTCGGCGCTATCGCAGGATGGCATACGACCTTTGGAGAGATGCAGGAGTGGTTGAACTGGCCCGCCTGGAAAGCGAGTAAACCCCTAAAGGGTTTCAGGGGTTCGAATCCCCTTCTCTCCGCAAAACAATGAGGATGTTACGACGGGTAACATCCTCATTTTGTTTTGTCTGTGCGTCTGATGGTTTGGCGTCCCGTCAGCGCCCTTTTCCCGCCGGATACGGTCGCGTAGCAGGGGCCGCCGCCTGTTCCGCCTCCTCCTTTCCTTGAGAAAATGGCGCCGGCCCGACGTGCGTTCCTTTTCGGGGGCCGCGTCTTGCACGGCTCCGGACGCCCGCCCTCTTCCCGGGAAAGGGGGCGGGAGCCCTGTCCGCTTCGGCCCGACGTGCGCTACTCCTCGAATTCGTCGAGCAGTTCGTCGCAGGCCTTGGTGTGGCGGCGGTACTGCAGCCAGGTGATGATGATGGCAGCGAGCGTGTAGGCAATGCCGATTGCGATAATCAGGTTGCGGTTTGCCGACTCTCCGACGCGCGCGAGAAGCTCGATGAAGATATAGGTAATCATCGCGATGCACGGAAGGAGGCTGATGGCCAGGGCCCGGCGGTAGAAGCGGCGATAGGAGGTGATGGTGCGGGTGACCGTCCGCGTATCGCCGTCGAGCAGATGCTCCATGCCCAGCTTTCGGTTAATCCAGAGTGTGGCTGCGAAATCTATCATCGTCCACAGCGATACCAGCACGCCGAAGAGCGGCGGCCAGTGGGTGGCGATGCAGATGACCCAGATGGTGGGCAGGGTCAGCACATCGAGCATCAGACGATTGCGAATCTCCCGGCTCAGGGCCTGCGCCGGACGGCGGCGCGCCGCCTGGAAAAAACGTTCGTTCAGCTGCTCCTGCTGCTGCATCTGTGCCTTGAGGGCGTTATAGTCGGCTTTCAGAGCTTCGAGCTCTTGTCCCATGTTGCGTTCCATAGTCATGTTGTTTAGTCGTCAGTCATTTTTTTTGAGTCGCTCCTTGATGCGCACCAGCTTGAAGGAGACATTCTTGACCGAGATGCCTAGGATTGCGCCTATCTCCTCGTAGCTCAGGCCTTCGAGCCACAGGAGGATGACGCTTCGGTCGACAAGTCCCAACTTGTTGATTCGCTCATAGAGCTGTTTCATCTGCATGCGTTTTTCGAGGTCGCCGTCGGAGGAGGCAGCCTCCCGCGCCGTCGTACCTCTTGTCCGCTCGCGCTTGCGCTTGTTGCTGAAGTTGATGCAGTAGTTCAGCGCCACGCGGTAAATCCATGTTCTTATATCGCTGCGACCCTCGAAACCGTCGTATCCCTGCCACAGCCGCAGAAGTATCTCCTGATGCAGGTCGTCCACATCTTCGGCATCGCGGGAGAACATGTAGCAGACCGCATAGATGGTCTTTTCATGCTCCTTGACCAGTTGTGAGAATCGTTGTTCTTTTGTCTCCATCTTCATTTCGTTTACCTGTTAGACAAGCAACCGCCCGAAAAACTATACGGCAGGTGCGATTTTTTTGAAAAAAAGATTTGTTGCCGTCCGAAAATCGGGCTCGGTGCCGCATTCGGAGGTGAAAGTTAGCGGATAACTTCGGTGAATCAAATCGGGGGCCGACTTTTCATAACAGGGACCGAGCGGGCTGCGGCGGCAAAAACCGCGGCGCCAACCGCTCCTTGTCGGACGGCCGCCAGCCGCGGGCCGTAAACTCGTTTCGCAACAGGCTGCTCGCCTCCATCTACGGAAACGCCCCGGAGGGGTTCACTCCTCCGGGGCGTTTGTATGTCGTGCCGACCGGTATCGTCTCCGGCGGGACGTCTGAAGGCATGTGCCGCCACGGTCAGCGTCCCGTGACACGCAGATAGCGGGCGACGGCCGTGCGGTAGGAGGCGCGGGCCTCGGTCAGCTTGTCGCGGCTCTGGGTGTAGAGCGTCTCGGCGTCGAGCAGCTCGGTGAGCGACGAGGTGCCCGCACGGTAGAACTCGCGGTTCTGCCGCAGGTTCTCGGTGGCCGAGGCGATGGAGCGCTCGGCCAGCGCAATCTGGGCGTAGGCCTCCTGCAGGTCGCTCCACGTCTTCTCGATTTCGACGGCGAGCAGCTCGCGTGCCTCCATGCGGTCGTTCTCGGCCTGCTGCTCGCGCAGCCGGGCCCGCTTCAGGGCGTGGGCACCGCCCCACCACTCCGAAATCGGCACCGAAACCTGGGCGAAGACCACGCCGTCGTCGACGTTCTGGTCCATAACGTTATAATAGAGGTACCCGGCCCCCACGCCTACGGTCGGCAGTCGCTTGCCGCGCTCCATGCGCTTCTCGTAGCGCCGCGCCTCGACATTCTTCTCGGCCAGCTGGTACTCGGCCCGCCGGTCAAGCGCCTCCTCCACGTCGACGTACCACGCCGCCGGGGCCTCCGGCTCCGTGTCGGTGCAGGCGATGTCAAACTGCCGCCAGTCGGCACCCACGTACTGCGCCAGCAGCATCTTCGAGACCTTCAGCCCGTTTTCGACCTTCAGCCGGTTCGAGGCGACCTCCTGCTGCCGCAATTCGACGCGCAGCAGGTCGTTCGAGGTGACGAGCCCCGCCTCGACCGAGAGTTCGACCTGGCGGTGAATCTCGTCGAGCTGCCGCTCGACGGCATCGAGCGTCGAGAGGTTCTCGCGCAGCGAGACAATCTGCCAGAAGTAGGTGTCGGTGCGTTCGCGCACCTCCGCCTCGCTCTTCTGCAGCTGCAGGGCGCCCACCTCCTCGCCCAGACGGGCCAGGCGGTTGCCGTTGACAATCTTCAGACCGGCGAAGAGGGGCTGTACGGCCGAGATGCCCCCCACGATGCCGCGCTTGACCAGCGACAGGGGCATCGGGATGCTTCCCATCTGGGGGATGGTCACGTCGAGGCTGGCCTGGATGAGCCCGTGCTGGGCCTGGAAGACTCCGCCCGAAGCCGAAATCTGCGGGAAGTAGTTGGTGAAGGCCTCGCGCCGGCTCTGTGTGGCGGCCTCGAGGTCGAGCCGCGCGTTGGCCAGCGTGCGGTTATGTTCCACGGCGGCGGCCCGGCACTCCTCGAGCGTGAGGGTCTGGGCTCCGGCCGCAAGGCTTCCGCCGAAGAGCAGCAGAAGCAGTGTTGCAAGTGTGCGTCTCATCGTCATTTGTAGATTTTGGAGTAGAGAACCGGCAGAATCGTCACCACCAGTATGAGCGAGCCGATGCCTCCGGCGAAAATCGTCACCCCGACGGGTGCCCAGAAGGTGCTGCCGCCCAGCATCATCGGCACCACGCCCACGGCCGTGGTGGCGGTGGTGAGGAAAATCGGCACCATGCGGCGCTTGCCGGCGTCGTAGGCGGCAAGACGTCCCGTCCAGTGGCAGCAGAGGCGCTTCTCCTCGGCGTGCTGGTACATCAGAATCACGTTGCGGACAATCATGCCCAGCAGGGTGATGAAGCCCAGCACCGAGGTCAGGCCGATGGTGAAGTTCGAGAGCCAGAGTCCGACCATCGCACCGAACAGGCAGAGACTCATCGAGAGCATGACCACCAGCGTGATGCCGAACTTGCGGAAGTTGATGAGGATGAAGAAGAAGATAATCACCAGCGAGATGGCCAGTCCCGAGAAGATGTCGGGCAGCGTCTCCGCGTCGAACTCGTATTCGCCGCCCGTCTCGGTCGTAACCCCCTGCGGCAGGGTGATTTCCTGCTGCAGTGTGCGGTCAATCTCGGCGCGCATCTGCAGCGCATTGGCTCCGCGCCGCACGTCGGCCACCACCGACATGCAGCGCATGCCGTTACGGTGTACAATGCGGCTCTGGCTCCATGCGGGCTCGACCTGGGCAATCTGGCGCAGCGGCACGCTCAGCGAGGGGACGGCCGAGTTGATGTATGTGCTCTCCACGTCGGAGAGCGAGCGTTCGCCCTGTCGTTCGTCGTTCTTGAGCACGACGGGCAGTTGGTAGTCGCCCTCCCAGACCGAGCCGACGGTCACGTCGCCCGAAGCGAGCGCCAGGTTGAGCGCCGCCGTGGTGCGCGTGATGCCGAGCTGCGACGCTGTGACGGGGTCGAGCCGCACGTCGACCACAGCGCGGGGCTCCTCGTAGTCGGAGTGGACCCAAACCAGCTCGGGCATCTCCCGCATGCGGGCCATCAGCCGGTCGGCGGCCGTGCGCAGCGAGTCGAGGTCGTCGCCGTAGAAGCGGAACTCGAGCGAGGGGACGTTCTGGTAGTCCAGCTGCTTGAACTTGACGTAGGCGTCGGGGAAGCGGTCGGCCCAGGTGTCGGCATACTGGTCGAGCAGCGCTTCGGTATCCTCGACGGAGGTGGTGTTGACGATGAACTGGGCGTAGTTCTTGCCGGCAATCTGCGGCGCGTAGCTCATCTGGAAGCGGGGCGACGAGCAGCCGATGAACGAGGTGACGGAGCGTACGCGCGGGTCGACGCGGAGCGCCTCGTAGACCGAGTCGGCCACGGCGGCCGTCCGTTCGAGCGGGGTTCCGTCACGCAGGTAGATTTCCACGGCGAACTGGTCACGGTCGGCATAGGGGAACATCCTCAGCCGCAGCTTGGTGGCGAGCAGCAGGGCGACCGCCACCGAGGCGATGCCGAGCGAGATGGTGAGCCATCCGTGGCGGAAGGTCCCCACCAGAATGCGCCGGTAGAAGCGCTGCACGCGGTCGGTGAAGCTGCGGTGCGAGGGGTCTTGCCGGGGCGCACGGGGGATGATGAGCACCTCGAGGAAGGGAATCACCACCATGGCCAGCAGCAGCGATACCATCAGGTTGATGGTAATCGTCCACGGGAAGTAGGTGATGAAGTCGCCCATGATGCCCTTCATGGTGAAGAGGATGGGGTAGAAGATGACGCAGATGCAGAGGGTGGCCAGCAGCAGCGAGGGGAAGAACTCGCGGGCGCTCTCGACGGCCGAATACCAGCGCGAATAGCCCCGTCCGAGGTAGTCGAGGTAGCCGTCGATGACCACAATCGAGTTGTCGACAATCATGCCCAGCACGACAATCAGCGCGGCGAGCGTCACCGTGTTGAGCGGGATGCCGCAGGCGTACATCAGCCCCACGGAGATGAAGGTCGAGAGGGGGATGGTGATGGCTGCCACGACGGCCGAGCGCCACGGGAAGAGGAACATCATCACCACGATGATGATGGCCATGGCGACGAACAGGTCGCGCAGGAACGACGAGACGGAGTCGCCGACGACCTTCGCCTGGTCGGCGATGCGCGCCACGTGGACGTCCGACGGAAGCACCTCCTCGGTGAACGAGTGGAGCACCTGGTCGACCTCGCGCCCGTACTCCACGATATTGAACCCGTCGCGCATCTCCATCGAGAGCAGCACGCAGCGGTGGCCGTTGTTGAGGATGTAGCTGTCGGGGTCGTCGTACCCCCGCTCGACGCGCGCCACATCGCGTACGCGGAGCACGTTGCCCTGGGGGTCGCTCCAGATGACCTGGTTGGCAATCTCCTCCTCGCTGCGCAGCGTCGGGGCGAGGTGGATGGGGGTCTCGGTCGTCGGGTTGCTGACACTGCCGCCCATGGGGGTCAGCCCCTGCGAAGCGAGCGCCGCCGTGAGCACCTGCTCGCCGATGCCGTAGGCGGCCAGACGCTCGTGGTCGACGTAGATGGATATCTGCTCCGACTGGAGACCGTAGGGGCGGAGGTTCGAGACCGACTCGATGCGGCGCAGCCGGTCGCTCAGCTTGTCGAGGTACTCCTTCAGTTCGCGGTAGCTGCGCGTGTCGGATTCGAGCGTGATGAGCAGCGCCGAGGTGTCGCCGAAGTCGTCGTTGGCCACGAGCGCCACCACGCCCCGCGGCAGTTGTGCCTTGAGGGTGTTGAGGCCGTGCTTGATTTTCGACCAGACCTCGTCCTTGTCGTGGACGTCATCCTCCAGCTCGACCATGACGTAGCACATGCCGTTCTGCGAGGTGGAGGTGGTCTTCGCCCGCTTGACCTCCTTGTAGGTCATCAGGAACTGCTCGAGCGGGCGGGCCAGCTGCTCCTCGACCTCTTCGCTGGTGGCGCCCGGATAGAGGCCCACCACTACACCCTGGCGGATGGTGTACTCCGGAAACTCCTGTTTCGGAATGTGGACAAGCCCGAAGATGCCGAACAGGAAGAGGCACCCGACGAGCAGGAAGGTGATGCGGAAGTTGCGCATCGCCCACGCCACGAAGTTGTTTGAACCTTTCATTCCCATACGATTTTGCTGCCTTCACCTATCTTCTGCATCCCCTCGGTCACGATGCGGTCACCGGCCGAGAGCCCCTCCTCGATGACCACGGCGTTGCCCGCAAAGCGGCCCGTGCGGACCGGTGTGCGGAGCACCGAATCGCCGGCCACCTTCCATACGAAGCGGCTGCCGTCGCCCGCCTCGCGGACCGCCTGCAGCGGCACGACGAGCTCCTCGGCGGCATCGGCCGGCGAAGTGGTGACGCGGCAGACCATGCCGGGCAGCAGCCGGCGGTCGGCGTTGCCGAGCGGCGCTGTCACCTCGTAGGTGTGGGCGGCGGGGTTGGCCTCGATGCTGCGCCTCGGCGCGCCGGCCCGGAACGTCTGGTCGCCGAGTGCCGCAACGCTCACGTCGATGCGCCGCCGTGCGTCGAGCGAGGCAATCTCCTGCTCGGGAACGGCGAAGCGGACCTTGACGGAGGCGATATCCAGCAGCGTCACTACGGGAACACCCGGCAGAAGGGTCTCGCCCGCCTCGGCCTGCCGCTTGCCGACCACCCCCGCAAAGGGTGCGCGGAGGGTGCAGTCCTCCAGATTCTTGCGGGCCAGCTCAAAGGTCGACGATGCCTGCTGCAGCCGGGTCTGAGCCTCGACCCACTGGATTTCGGGCAGGCTGTTGGCCTCGTGGAGCTTCCGCAGACGTTCGCAGGCGTCGCGCGCCTGTTCGAACGTCGCCTCGGCGGCGGCGTAGCTCTGACGGGCCGACGTCGGGTCCAGCTCGGCCACCACGGCGCCGCGCGTGACGTATTCCCCTTCGTCGACCTCGATGCGGGCAAGCGTCCCGGCAAGCGGGAAGCTCAGCGCCACGGAGCGCTCCTCCTCGATGGTGCCCACGTAGCGGGAGCTCTCCGTCTCGGACGAGGGCGCCACGACGAGCGTCTCGACCCGCATCGGGGCGACGGTGCGGCGCTCCTGTTTCGATGCACACCCCGTCGCAAGCAGCAGGGCGGCCAACATGTAGATTCGTTTCATCGTATTGTCTGTTTTCTTCGGTTTCCTGCTGCAAAATTGCCTCTTTGCCGGCGAATCGGAAAGTTCTTTGCGTTGTTGTAATTCGTCGAAAGGTTCGATTTCGTACCTTTTGGCGAAAAAGTACCGTCAAAATTCTTATATTTGCCGGAAAAAGGGAGATAACAATGAACGAAAAGGAAATCCGCAGCTTCTCGCTTGAGTCGCTGCTCGAGATGTGCGGGCGACGGCCCGGTGACTTCTATTACGATGGTTGCCTGATTACGTCGCGCGTGAATACGGGGGACGAGGTTCCGATGGACCTCTTCCGCTATCCGGTGCGTATCGACGCCTTTGCCGTGGTCTTCTGTTCCAAAGGTTCGATTTCGCTCCTCTCGAACCTGACCCGCTACGAGCTGGGCGAGAACTCCTTCTTCGTTCATCTCCCGGGTTCGATTCTCCACGTCGAATCGACCCCCGACGCCGAGATTTACGTGGCGGCCTGCGAGGAGGAGTTCATCCGCCGCATCGATGTCGACATCAAGCTCCTTTCGAACCTCTTTCTCCAGCTGGAGCGCTATCCGCTGCTGCAGCTCGAGCCGGGCGAGTGGGAGTGCGTAGCGCGCAGCATCTCCGAGATATCGGACGAGGGGGTTCCCGAGGCGGGAGACCTCTATTCGACGGAGATTATCCGTTCGGCGATTCGGGTGCTCATCTACAAGGTGTGCCGCCTCATTGCGCGTCATCTGGAGCAGGTGCGCGAGCTGTCGCACTCGCCGCGCAGCCGCCGCGAGGAGTACTTCCAGCGCTTCATGACGCTGCTCCGCCAGCACTACATGCGCGAGCGGAGCGTCGGCTTCTATGCCGCGCAGCTCAACCTCTCGCCCAAGTACCTCACCACGCTCATCCGCCAGACGACCGGCCATACGGCCATCAACTGGATTGACGACTACGTGATTCTCGAGGCGAAGAACATGCTGCGCTACTCGACGATGAGCATCCAGGAGATTGCCTACTGCCTCAATTTCTCCAACCAGTCCTTCTTCGGCAAGTACTTCAAGAACCATACGGGACAGACCCCCTCGGCCTACCGCATGGGCGGTGGGGCGGCGGATGCCGCGCCTGCGCCTGCGACTGCGGCACGCCGCCGTTCGCCGCGCGGCCGCCGGTGAGCGGCGTCAGACGGATACGAGAAAGCCCCGGGACCTCTGTCCCGGGGCTTTCTCATGAGGTGCGCTCACCGACGGCGCACCCCGCTATTTCGTGCAGGCGGGTGCGGTTGCGGCGCCCCACTGCGGGTTGGGCTCGGTGCCCATGTGCAGGCGCAGCGTGCCGCCGTCGGTCATCCGGTCGCGGTAGAACCAGCATGCGTCGAGCGGCTCTCCGTTGAGCTCGGCCGACTGGATGTAGTAGGCCTCGGGGGTGTTGCCCTCGGTCTCGATGGTGAAGCGCTTGCCCGAGCCGCTGCGGATGACGATGCGGTCGAATTGCGGGCTGCCCAGCTGGAAGGTGGGGCGGGTGCAGGTGCCTCCCTGTACGTCGAAGAGGCCCATGGCGGCCATCAGGTACCAGGCGCCTAACTGCCCCTGGTCCTCGTCCTGGCCGTAGCCGTAGCCGTGCTCGCCCGTCGTGCCGTAGAACTCGTCGCAAATCAGACGCGTCCACTTCTGCGTGAGGTAGGGTTTGCCGGCGAAGTTGAAGAGCCACGAGATGTGGAGGCTCGGCTGGTTGCCGTGGTTGTAGGGGCTCTCGAGTCCCGAGAAGGCGTTGACCACCTTGCCGCCGCCGAAGACGCTCTTGCGCGCCTCGGTGAAAATCGAGTCGAGCCGGTTGCAGAAGGCTTCGCTGCCCACCTTGGCGATGAGCCCCTCGGGGTCGTGCGGCACGAAGAAGGTGTACTGCACGGCGTTGCCCTCCTGGAAGCCGCGCCACGATTCGAGCGGGTTGAAGTTGTCGATGAACTCGCCGTCGGTCGTGCGGGGGCGAATCAGCCCCGTCGAGGGGTCGTAGAGCCGCTCCCATCCGCGCGAGAGCCACATCAGCTTGCGGTAGTCCTCCTCGCGGCCGAGCGCCTTGGCCCACTGTGCCACGGCGTAGGCGCTGAAGCTGTATTCGAGCGTGTGCGAGGCGCCGAAGGGCGAGCCGTCGAGCTGCAGTTCGTCGTTGATGCCGTTGTTGCTCGGCACGTAGGGCGAGTAGCCCCGGCGGACGAAGGCACCCACGTCGGTCTTGCCGGCCCCTTCGACGCGGCCCTCCCACTGCAGTTCGTTCTTCAGCGCCGCCTCGTAGCCCTTCTCGATGTCGAAGTCGCGGATGCCGCACTGGTAGGCTCCGGCCATGAGGATGCTCACCATGTTGGTCCCCACGCCCGAGACATACTTGCTGCAGGCCAGACCGTCGCCCAGCCAGCCGGCATCTTCGTAGACGCGCAGGTGGCTGCGGATGTAGTCGCTGTAGTATTCGGGGTAGGCGAGCGCCCAGAGCTGTTCGAGGTTCCAGTAGGCGCCCCATACGGCGTCGGTGTTGTAGAGCTTGTGGAGCGGGCGCCCCTCGGCGTCCAGCGGAATCTGACCCACCGTGCCGTCGTTGCGCGGATAGGCGCCGTTCACGTCGCTGGCGCAGCCGCGGCCCAGCAGCGCGTGGTAGAGCCCCGTGTAGAACTTCACGCGATCCTCCTCGCTGCCACCCTCGACCTCGATGCGGCCCAGGTATTCGTCCCACTTGGCTTCGGCCGAGCGGCGCGCGCCGTCGAAGTCGAGCGTCGAGGCCTCGCTCTCGAGGTTGAGGCGGGCATTCTCGACGGAGGTGTACGAGAGGCCGACCTTCACCTCGATGCGTTCGCCCTCGCCGGTTTGGAAGGTGAGGGCCGCTCCCGCGCCGGGACCGCGCACCTCGTCGCCCTCGACGGGCTCACCGCCCCGGAAGAAGGTCTTCCACGAGGCGGCCGGCTTGCTCAGCCGGGCGTGGAAGTAGGTGCCGATGGTGGCGCCGGGCTGGTATTTCTGGGCATAGGTGGGCTCGGCGATGGTGTATCCCTCGACCGTCTGCGGGTCGACAATCCGCAGCCAGGCGTCGCGCACCGGGCCGCTCTCGCCCAGCCAGCTGCCGATGTCGAAGAGGATGTTCGACGCCTCCGACTCGGGGAAGGTGTAGCGCTGGAAGCCCACGCGCGTGGTGGCCGTCAGCTCGGCCTCCACGCCGTAATCCTTCAGCCGGACGCGGTAGTAGCCCGGGCGGGCCAGCTCGTCGGCCTTGTCGAAGCGCGAGCGGTAGCCGCTGTCGGGCTGCTCGAGCGTGCCCGGCAGAGTTTGGATTTCGCCCACGGTGGGCATCAGCAGCACGCCGGCCACCTGGAACTCGTGCAGGCAGGGGAAGCCCTCAATCGAGGTGTGGATGTCTTCGTATCCGTTGGCCTCCCAGCCGCTGGGGCTGGTGTAGGAGCCGTTGGTCGTGGGGCCGAGCTTGGCCAGTCCGAAGGGCTCGGCCGCCGGCGTGTAGAAGAACCAGCGGCTGTGGACCGAACCCAGGTTGGGGTTCACGTAGTCGGCAGGTCGGGGTTTCTCCCCTCCGCACGATGCCGCCGTCAGCGCGAGCGCGGCAAGGAGCAGCAGTCTTTTCATGGGGTATTCGTTCGTTTTTTGGTTTTTGTTTCGGCTTGTTTCGGGGGCGGCCGGCGACGCTCCGCATCCTCCGAACGGGAGGCCCTCCGGCCCTGCGTGTGCCCCCTGCGGACGGACCGTTCGGCCGGCCGGGGCGTAAAGGTACGAAAATATTCCGGCACGGAAAAATCCGCCCTCCGTTTCAGCCTCGCTGAGCCCCTTCAGCGCCTCTGCGGCCGCGGTTCGCTCTCCCCGAAGCCCCTAAAAGTGTTCATTTGGAGGAGTTCGGAAAATTTTGTTACCTTTGCCCCCGAAATCTTAACCGAAACAACAATGGCATATCAATTACTCAAAGGTAAGAAAGGCTTGATTTTCGGCGCGCTCAACGAGCAGTCGATTGCTTGGAAAGTGGCTGAACGCGCCGTGGAGGAGGGCGCCGAAATCGTTCTTACGAATACTGCCGTATCGATTCGCATGGGTACTATCGGCAAGCTGGCCGAGAAATGCAATACGATTGTGGTTCCCGCCGACGCGACGAGCGTGGCCGACCTGGAGAATCTCATCGACAAGACCATGGAGCACTTCGGCGGCAAGTTCGACTTCATGCTCCACTCCATCGGCATGTCGCCCAACGTCCGCAAGGGACGCACGTACGACGACCTGGACTACGACTATCTGGCCAAGACGCTCGACATCTCGGCCATCTCGTTCCACAAGGCCATCCAGGTGGCCCGCAAGAAGGACGCCATCAACGAGTGGGGTTCGATTGTGGCCCTCTCCTACATCGCTGCGCAGCGTACGCTCTACGGCTACAACGACATGGCCGACGCCAAGGCGCTGCTCGAGTCGATTGCCCGCAGCTTCGGCTACATCTACGGCCGTGAGAAGCACGTGCGCATCAACACCGTCTCGCAGTCGCCCACGCAGACCACGGCCGGCAGCGGCGTGCTGGGTCTGGGCGACCTGATGTCGTTTGCCGAGAGCATGTCGCCGCTGGGCAACGCCACGGCGGAGGATTGCGCCAACTACGTGCTGACGCTCTTCTCGGACCTCACGCGCAAGGTGACGATGCAGAACCTCTACCACGACGGCGGTTTCTCGTCGATGGGTATGAGCCGCCGTGCGATGAAGACCTACGAAAAGGGCATGCGTTTCGACGACGTGCACGACAACCAGTACCCCTTCGGTCACAAGGAGGAGTAGCCCTTCTGAGGACCTCCGCCGGAGGATGAAAAAGGCCGGAATCCCCTGTTCGGGATTCCGGCCTTTTTTTGTGCGTGTCTCTCCTCCCCGTGCCGCACCCGTGCTGCGCGCCCGTACCGCGCCGCACGCCTGTACCATGCCGCGCCCGTGCCGCACCCGTGCCGCGGCGCACCATGTCCGCACCGTGTCCGTTCCGTGTCTGCGCCGCAAAAAAACGGCGGACCCGCAAGGGCCCGCCGAAGGGAGGAGATGGCCGCCTCTCGGGGCGACGTATCCAGACGTATCAGTAGGAGTGCTCCTCGTCGCGCAGCTCCTCGCTGGTGACCGGACGTCGGTTCAGCGAACGCCATGCGTACCAGATATAGGCCAGCACGAAGGGGATGAGCAGCGAGACGTAGGCCATCACGCGCAGCGTGAACTCGCTCGACGACGAGTTGGCAATCGTCAGCGACGACTGCATGTCGACCAGCGAGGGGTAGTAGGCCGTGTTGTTCCACCCGGCGCAGAGCAGCAGCGCCAGCACGGTGAGCACCGTGCCGCTACCTCCCAGCCAGATGGCCTTGCGCGAGCCGCGCCAGCCGAGCAGGATGCTTGCCAGCACGAGCACCACGCCGATGAGCATCACGACGCTGACCAGCGGCATCTGCAGGAGGTTGTGCAGGTACTTGTAGGGCTCCGCCGCAACGACTCCCGACGCATCGTAGCTCCAGCCCGTCGAGACGAGCAGCGCCCCGAGGAAGGAGAGGAATGCCGCCAGGAAGAGCAGCGACAGCGGCCGCATCATGCGGCGCGCCCGCTCGGTGATGCGCTGCTCGCCGACGGCATTGAGCAGGTACTGGCAGGCGAGCGTGCCGGCGAGGAAGACGACGGCCACACCCAGCAGGATGTTGCGGTGGTCGCCCAGCGCCTCGAGGCCGTGCCAGGGGGTGGCCCACTGCGAGATGATGGCATCGCCGCTTGCATTGGCCATGTTGAAGCGGTCGACCGTGAAGTCGGCTCCCGTGAAGAGGGTGCCGACGGCGGCGCCCAGCAGGAAGGGGCCGGCGATGCCGTTGATGACCAGGAAGGCCTCGAAGGTCCGCTCGCCGAAGACGTTGCCCGGCTTGCGGCGGTACTCGTAGGCTACGGCCTGGATGACGAAGACGAGCAGGATGGCCATCCATACGTAGGTCGCTCCGCCGAACGACGTGGAGTAGAAGAGCGGGAAGGAGGCGAAGAAGGCGCCGCCGAAGGTGACGAGCGTCGTGAAGGTGAACTCCCACTTGCGTCCGAGTGTATTGACCAGCAGCGTGCGCTCCTCCTCGGTGCGGCCGAGGCGGTAGAGCAGCGCCTGTCCGCCCTGCACGAAGAGCAGGAAGACCAGCAGGGCGCCCAGCAGGGAGATGATAAACCACCAGTAGTGTTGCAGAAAGGTCAGCGTGTCCATAGTGTTGTCCTTATGACATGTTTCGGGGTCGTTGTTTGGTTTGTTCGGTTCCGCCCTCCGGGGTGCAGCGTGCAGGCGTGGTTGTCCGGCCGCTGCGCCTGTCGGGCGGGTGTGCGGAGGGTTACTCCTTGCCGGGTCCCGCCTTGATTTGACGGAAGAGGATGCTCAGCTCGGCGATGAGCAGCGCCGTGAAGAGCGCCAGGAAGATGAAGAAGGTGGTGGCCACCGACTCTCCCGGGAGCTTCGATACGCCGACGCCCACGGGCATCAGGTCCTGGATGACCCAGGGCTGGCGTCCCACCTCGGCAACCACCCAGCCGGCCTGCGAGGCGAGGTAGGCGAGCGGTATGCAGAGAATTGCCAGACGGAGCAGCCAGCGCTTCTCGGCCAGCTTGTCGCGGCGGTTGTACCACCACACGAGGGCCAGCATCAGGATGAAGAGGCATCCGGCGCCCACCATCACGCGGAACGAGTAGAAGAGCAGCGGAATGTTGGGCACGAGCTGCTCGGGCGACTGGAGGTAGCCGTAGCCGAAGTAGGCGAAGTATTCGCCGAGGAACTCGCGGCCCTCGGGCGTCGAGGGGTCGAACTTGCGGGTGATTTGGTCCACGGTCTCCTGGTCGCCGCTCTGGCGGGCGTCGCGGAAGCGGGCCAGTTCGTCGATGGCCACCCGTCCGCGGGCGATTTTCTCCTCGGCCGGGAGGATTCCCTGCTCGGGATTGCCCCGGAGCAGGTCGTTGATGCCCGCCACGTAGGCCTCGGCATCGCGGAAGCTCATGATGGAGAGCATCTTCGGGATGTCGACCTTGAAGTAGAAGGCATCGTCGTCCGACGTGCGCTGCGATTCGGGGCGCAGGATGCCGACGGCCGTCAGCGGGGCCCCCTCGCATCCGTCGTAGAGCGCCTCCATGGCGGCCAGTTTCATCGGCTGCAGCCGTGCGACGATGGCGCCCGAGCGGTCGCCCGAGTAGGCGGTCACCAGCGAGGCGACGAGGCCGAAGAGCGAGGCGACGGCGATGCTCCGGGTTGCCATCTGGCGTTCACGCCGCTTGAGCAGGTACCAGGCGCTTACGCCCACCACGAAGAGGGCCGCCAGCGTGAAGGAGGAGGTGACCGTGTGCGAGAACTTGTTGACCGCCACGGGCGAGAAGGCGACCTCCCAGAACGAGGTCATCTCGTTGCGCACGGTCTCGGGGTTGAAGGTGCAGCCCGTGGGGTACTGCATCCACGAGTTGGCCACCAGAATCCACCACGCCGAGAGGTTGGCGCCGATGGCCGTGAGCCACGTGGCCGTGAGGTGGAATCCGCGGCTGACCTTCCCCCAGCCGAAGTACATCACGGCGATGAAGGTGCTCTCGAGGAAGAAGGCCATGATGCCCTCGATGGCCAGCGGGGCGCCGAAGATGTCGCCCACGAAGTGGGAGTAGTTCGACCAGTTGGTGCCGAACTCGAACTCGAGGATGAGTCCCGTGGCCACGCCGATGGCGAAGTTGACGCCGAACAGACGCATCCAGAAACGGGTCGTCCGTTTCCAGAAGTCGTCGCCGGTACGGTAGTAGATGCTCTCCATGATGGCGATGATGACGCCGAGTCCGAGCGTGAGCGGAACGAAGAGCCAGTGGTAGATGGCCGTCAGGGCGAATTGCGCGCGCGACCAATCGACTGTTTGCAGAATGTCCGACATGGTGTGCAGAGTGTTTCAGTTTTCGGGTGTGAGTTGTTCGAGTACGTAGCTGCTGCGCTCCTCGGGGCTCTTGCCGGCCAGCAGGTCGGGAAAGAAGAAGACCTTCAGGATGGCGAACATGATGAAGAGCTTGATGAGGATGATGGCCCAGAGGGTGCGTCCGAGCGTCATGGCGCGGAATCCATCGTAGTAGAAGCGGAATATTTTGCGGAGCGTGGCGACCATCGTTTTGCAGCGTTCCCGGGGCGTCCGCACGGGGCGCTGTCCGGAGGTTTGTTTTCCAAAACTAAGCAGAAAAAACGAAATACGGAAGCATCCGGCCGAAAAAATCGCGCCGACGGGGCGAACCGACACCCTCGGCAGCCGGTGCCTCCGGCCCCGGAAACGGCCGCAGAGGCCCGCTGCGGCAGCTTGTGCACCTCGCGAGGGGCGGGGCGGAGGAGCGGTACATTTTTTCGGGGCCGCCGGGGCGCTCACCCCTGGTCGCCGCCCTGGTCGCCGCCCCGGTCATCCGTCCCGGTCGTCCGTTCCGGTCGTCTGCCCCGGTCGTCTGCCCCGGTCGTCTGCCCCGGTCGTCCGTCCCGGTCGTCCGCCCCGGTCGTCTGCTCCGGTCGTCCGCCCCGGTCATCCGTCCCGGTTGTCCGCTCCGGTTGTCCGCCCCGGTCATCTGTCCCGGTCGTCCGCTCCGGTTATCCGTCCCGGTAAGGGAAAGCCCCCGGGCGGCTGCACGCACGGGGAACTTCGACGGGGCCGATGCGCCGACTTTTGCCGCTTTTTTACTACTTTTGTGCCCGGTTAAAGGTTACAGAGATTCAATCAGGTTAACGAGAAAGAGACGAAATGAACGATTCCACCCCCAAAATGCCCTCGGCCTGGCTCTCGGCGCTGCCGCTTGCGGTGCTCGCCGTGCTGCTCTACGTGGTCATCCGCTGCTTCGGCGGCGACTCCATCAACGGCGGCAGCCAGATTGCCCTGCTCTCGGCCACGTCGGTCTGCGTGATGCTCTCCATCGGGGTCTACCGCTGCCGCTGGAGCGTGCTCGAGGAGGCCATCATCGACAACATCCGGGCTTCGGCCTCGGCCATCATCATCCTGCTGCTCATCGGTGCGATTGCCGGAACGTGGATGGTCAGCGGCGTGGTCCCCACCCTTATATATTACGGTCTGGAGATTCTCCACCCGTCGTTCTTCCTGGTCGCCTCGTGCCTCATCTGCGCGGGCGTCTCGCTGATGACCGGCAGCTCGTGGACCACGATTGCCACCATCGGCGTGGCGCTGATGGGCATCGGCCGGGCGATGGGCTTTCCCGACGGATGGGTGGCCGGCGCCATCATCTCGGGCGCCTACTTCGGCGACAAGATTTCGCTGCTCTCCGACACCACGGTGCTTGCCTCGTCGACGGTCGGCGTGCCGATTTTCACCCACATCCGCTACATGCTCTATACGACCATGCCCTCGTTCGTCGTGGCGCTGGCGGTCTTCACGGTGGCGGGACTGACCCTCACGCACGGCGACGCGACCCACGCCGAGCTCTATTCGGAGACGCTCCGCTCGACGTTCCGCATCACGCCCTGGCTGCTGCTGGTGCCGCTGGCAACGGGGCTGCTCATCGTCCGCAAGCTGCCGGCCATCGTGACGCTCTTCGCCTCGGTGGTCTTCGCCTGCGTGGCGATGCTGCTCACGCAGCGCGGGCTGGTGGCCTCGGTGGCGGGCGTCGGCTCGCTGGACTTCCTCTCGGGCTTCAAGGGGGTGCTGATGACCTGCTTCGGTCCGACGGCCATCGACACGGGCAACGCGCAGCTCAACGCGCTGGTGGCCACGCGCGGCATGGCCGGCATGCTCAACACCGTGTGGCTGATTATCTGCGCCATGTGCTTCGGCGGCGTGATGACCGGCAGCGGCATGCTGCGCTCGCTGACGCAGCTCTTCCTGCGCGTGGTGCGGCGCTCCTTCTCGGCCGTCGCCTCGACCGTCGGCGCGGGGCTCTTCTTCAACCTCTGCACGGCCGACCAGTACATCTCGATTATCCTCTCGGGGCGCCTCTTCCGCGACCTCTACGCCGAACGGGGGCTCGAGGAGCGGTTGCTGAGCCGCTCGGTGGAGGACTCGGCGACGGTCTGCTCGGTGCTCGTGCCGTGGAACTCGTGCGGCATGACGCAGGCCACCGTGCTGGGCGTCTCGACCTTCGCCTATCTGCCCTATTGCATATTCAACATCGCATCACCCCTCATGTCGCTCCTGGTGGCGGCCCTGGGGTGGAAAATCAAACACGTGAAATGAAGACCGAACTGGTGATTTTCGACCTTGACGGCACGCTGCTCAACACAATCGGCGACCTGGCCGTCAGCTGCAATGCCATGCTGGCCCTGCGCGGGCTGCCGCAGCACTCCTACGAAGAGTACTGCCACTTCGTGGGCAACGGCATCCTGCGTCTGGTGGAGCGCGCCCTGCCCGAAGAGCTGCGCACGCCCGAGAACGTGGCGCTCGCCCGCGCCGACTTCGTGCGCTACTACACGGAGCACATCGACACCTACACCAAGCCCTACGACGGCATCCCCGCCGTGGTGGCCGAGCTGACGCGCCAGGGCATCCGGATGGCCGTCGCCTCGAACAAGTTCCAGGAGGGGACCGAGAAGCTCATCCGCCTCTTCTTCCCCGAGCACCCCTTCGCGCCCGTCTTCGGACAGCGCCCCGACGTGCCGCTGAAGCCCGACCCGGCGGTGGTCGATGAGATTCTCGCGGCAACGGGCGTCGCCCGCGAGCGGGTGCTCTACGTCGGCGACTCGGCCGTCGACATGCAGACCGCCGCTGCGGCCCGCCTCCGTTCGGTGGGGGTGACGTGGGGCTTCCGCGGACGTGCCGAGCTGGAGGCCTGCAACCCCTGGCGCATCATCGACCGTCCGGAGGAGCTGCTTGCGCTGCTCGACGCATAGCCGACCGGCCGTTCCGCCTTTGAGAAGCGGCGGGGGAGAGGTGCCGAAACCCTCTCTCCCGCCGCCTCTTTTATTTCGTTGCCGCATTCTACGCTCTGTGTTCCGCTTCCTGCGTTCGCTTCCCGCTGCCGCCGCCCTCGGGACGCGCCGTCAGCAGTAGAGATGGACGTCGGCCGGGGTGATGCGGTCGCCCGAGAGAATCAGCAGCCGCTCGACCACGTTGCGCAGCTCGCGGATGTTGCCCGTCCAGGGCATCTCCTGCAGCAGCTGCATCGCCTCGGGGGTCACCTCTTTGGGGGCGGTGCCGTCCTCGGCGCAGACCGTGTGGATGAAGTGGTCGACCAGCGCCGGGATGTCTTCGGGGTGTTCGCGCAGCGGCGGAACCCGGATGACGATGACCCCGATGCGGTGGTAGAGGTCCTCGCGGAAGTTCCCCTTGCGAATCTCCTCGCGCAGGTCCTTGTTCGTCGCCGCGATGACGCGCACGTCGACCGCCACATCCTTGTCGCCGCCGATGCGGCAGATTTTGTTCTCCTGCAGTGCCCGCAGCACCTTGGCCTGCGCTGCGAGCGACATGTCGCCGATTTCGTCCATGAAGAGCGTGCCGCCGTTGGCCAGCTCGAACTTCCCCTTGCGCTGCTTGACGGCCGAGGTGAAGGCTCCCCGCTCGTGGCCGAAGAGCTCGCTCTCAATCAGTTCGGAGGGGATGGCCGCGCAGTTCACCTCGACGAAGGGGGCCGCCGCGCGGCGGCTCCGTGCGTGGAGCCAGCGGGCGACGAGCTCCTTGCCCGTGCCGTTCTCGCCCGTGACCAGCACGCGTGCCTCGCAGGGGGCCACTTTCTCAATCAGCTCCCGCACCCGGCGGATTTGCGACGACTGCCCGATGATTTCGGGCTGTGCCGTCTGTGCGCGGCGCGCCCGTGCCGCCGTGCGGGCCGGAGCGGCGGCCGGGCTCTCCGTCGCCGGCGCACTCCCGGCCGCATCGGGCTCGGCGACCGTGCGGCGGATGGACTCCAGCAGGCGGTTCATGTCGATGGGTTTGGTCACGAAGTCGCGCGCGCCGCTGCGGACGGCCTTGACGGCCGAGTCGATGGAGGCGTCGCCCGAGAGGGCGATGAAGGGGATGCCCGCATCGGGAACCCGGCAGCCGGTGTCGGAGAGGATGACATCGAAGGGTATCCGCTCGCAAAGACGCGAGGCGGCCGCCTCGTCGTCGACCGCCTCGGCCGAGTAGCCCTCGTATTCGAGCCGTTCGCGCAGGATGTTTCGCACGCTTTTTGAATGGTCCAAAATTAAAACCTTTACCATCTCTTGTTTTTATTGATTTTTTGTTATTTTTGTCGCAAAGTTATTGCTTTCCGCGGTGTTTGAGCAAGTTCGGGCTCTGTGTCCGGATGAACGCCGGAGCGGGTGAAAGCATTCTGAACGAGACCATTGCGCGGGACCTTCCGGTGCAGCCGGGGGACCGAACGGAACAGCGCACGGGCGACCATTACGTTATGAAAAAGAACTACAACTACATGCGGCGCAAGCTCTTTCTGCCCGAGTACGGCCGCCACATCCACGAAATGATAGACTCCCTGATGGAGATTGAGGACCGCTACGAGCGCAACCGCCAGGCGCGGGCCGTCATCGCCGTGATGGGCAACCTGAACCCGCTGCTGCGCGATACGGCCGATTTCACGCACAAGCTCTGGGACCACCTGTTCATCATGTCTGATTTTCAGCTGGATGTGGACTCTCCCTATCCGCGTCCCTCGCGCCAGGAGCTCACGGTCATGCCGCACCGCATGCCCTACACGCAGAGCCGCATCGCCTACAAGCACTACGGCAAGTATGTCGAGCGGATGCTGCAGAGCCTGGAGGGGGTCGAGGACCGTCAGAGCGTGGCCCGCACGGTGGACAACCTGGCCCGCTACATGCGTGCCAAGAGCTTCGAATACAACCAGGAGCACCCCAACAACGAGGTGATTGTAAAGGACATCAAGCAGATGTCCGGTGGTGGCATCGAAATCGACGAAGTTGCACTGAACAATCTCCGAAGCGACTACAAACAGCACTTTACGGCACGTCCCCAGAAGGGCGGTCCGCAGCAGCGGCAGCAGAAAAACCGCAATCAGCAGCATGCGCGCAATTTCTCGAAAAACAACGGCGCGCGGCACAATTTCCAGAAGTGATTCGTCGTTTTTTATCCGGAATTGCCTATCTTTGTAAACATATCCGACTGCGTCCGCGTCGGACGACCCGCTGCGGTCGTACGTCGGGCGTGCGGTACGGTTCGTAAACAAGAAGCAAAAAATAGATGAACGGAAAAGTTATTTTCGCGGCGCTGGCCGCAGCATCGACGCTCTGCGCCTGCCAGTCGTCGAAGGTGCGGATTTCGGGACGCATCGTGGGCAACGAGGCCCGCAACATCTACCTCGAACAGGTGACGCCGCTTTCGGAGCGCATCATCGACTCGGCCCAGCTCGACAAGGAGGGCAACTACCGTTTCGAGGTCCGCGAGGCGACCGCCACGCCGTCGCTCTACAACGTGGTCTACGACGGCGAGCGCATCCCGCTGCTGCTGGCCGCAGGCGACCGCCTGACGCTCAGCTCGGTGGGCAGCGTGGCCCGCAACTATACGGTCGAGGGCTCGGCCGAATCGGAGCTGCTGCGCCAGTTCTACCAGAGCTACGTGGCCGGCGTGCAGCGGCTCGACGACATCGCCCAGCAGGTGGCCCAGCAGCCCGCGGGCGAGCGCCACGACGAGCTGGTGAAGGCCTACACCGAGGAGTATTACCGCATCCGCCGCGAGCAGCTGCGCTTCATCATCGAGCACAAGTCGTCGCTGGCGGCCCTCTTTGCGCTCTACCAGCGTCTGCCGGGCGACGCCAACCTCTTCAACGGTGACAGCGACGTGGTCTACTACCGCACGGTGGCCGAGGCGCTCGAGAAGAGCTATCCCGATTCGCCCTACCTGCCGGTGCTGCTGGCCGAAATCGGCCGGATGGATGCGCGGCTCAACCTCGCCTCGCAGATTACCGTCACGGGCTATCCCGACCTGGAGCTGAGCGACATCTACGGCAAGAAGGTGCGCCTCTCGTCGCTCGAGGGCAAGGTGGTGCTCGTCGACTTCTGGTCGGCCGAACTGGGCAACGCCAATGCGCGCAATGCCGAACTGAAGGAGCTCTACGCGAAGTATGCCCGGCAGAAGGCTCCGTTTGAAATCTACCAGGTGGCCATCGACACCTCGAAGCCGCTCTGGATTACGGCCGTGCAGGAGCAGCAGCTCCCGTGGATTTCGGTGAGCGACCTGCAGGGCGGCGCCTCGTCGGCGCTCAAGCTCTACAACGTGCAGCGTCTGCCGTCGAGCTACCTCATCAGCCGTGAAGGCGAAATCGTGGCCCGCGACCTCGACGGCGAGGCGCTGGCCCGGAAAATCGACGAGCTTCTCCAGTAAGAGCCTGCGCCCCGGTCAGCCGGGGCGCTGCCGCTCCGGCCGCAGTCAGGCCGCAACACCTACCTCTTCGCATGGTCTACTTCACATCCGATGTCCATCTGGGCGGAGGCGGCCCCGAGGTCGCCCGCCGGGTCGAGCGGCAGTTCGTCGCCTGGCTCGATGCCGTTTCGGCCGATGCCGAGGCGGTGGTGCTGCTGGGCGATATCTTCGACTTCTGGTTCGAGTACCGCGAGGTGGTGCCCCGGGGCTTCGTCCGTACGCTCGGGCGGCTGGCGGCGATGACCGACCGCGGCATCCGGGTCCTCTTCTTCACGGGCAACCACGACCAGTGGATGCGCGACTACCTTGCGCGCGAATGCGGCGTGGAGGTCTACACCGCGCCCCGCGTCGTGACGCTCTGCGGGCAGCGCCTCTTCCTGGCCCACGGCGACAACATGAACATCGGCGAGCGTCCCGCACTCCGGCTGCTCAACGCCGTCTTCCGCTCGCGTCTGCTGCGGTGGCTCTTCTCGTGGGGCGTGCATCCCGACTGGGCGATGCGCTTCGGCCACGCCTGGAGCGCCCATTCGCGCCGCAAGCACATCCGTCAGGGACCGCCCCCCGTCTCGCTGACCGACCCGCTGGTGGAGTACGCCCGCCGCTACGCCGCCCGCAATCGGGACGCGGTCGACCACTTCGTCTTCGGCCACATGCACGTGGCGCGCGACTACCGCGAAGGGTCGCTCCATACGGTGCACCTGGGGTGCTGGGAGCGCGGCCCGGTCTACGCCCGGCTCGACGAGGCGGGCAACCTTCGATTGGAACACTTCACACCCGACCTATGAAACAATACCTCGATTTGCTGCGCCGCATCCGCACGGAGGGTGTCGTGCGGGGCGACCGTACGGGCACGGGGACGCAGAGCGTCTTCGGGCACCAGATGCGTTTCGACCTTGCGGAGGGCTTTCCGCTGCTGACCACCAAGAGGGTCTTCCTCAAGGGGGTCATCCACGAACTGCTCTGGTTTCTCTCGGGCGACACGAACATCCGCTATCTGGTCCGCAACGGCGTCCACATCTGGGACAACGACGCCTACCGCTACTATGGCGAGCTGTGCGCCCGGCAGGGTGCCGAGCCGCTCGGCCGCGAGGAGTTCCTTGCGGCGGCGGGCGAGCCGTCGCCCCTCGAAGGGTACTGCTACGGCGACCTGAACCACGTCTACGGCTACCAGTGGCGCAGCTGGCCCCGGCCCGACGGCGGAATGATTGACCAGATTGCCGGCGCCGTGGAGCTGATACGCCGCAATCCCGAATCGCGGCGCATCGTGGTCTCGGCCTGGAACGTGGCCGAGGTCGAGCAGATGGCCCTGCCGCCCTGCCACGTTCTCTTCCAGTTCTACGTGGCCGAGGGACGGCTTTCGTGCCAGCTCTACCAGCGCAGCGCCGATACCTTCCTCGGCGTCCCCTTCAACATCGCCTCGTATGCCCTGCTGACGATGATGACGGCGCAGGTGTGCGGCCTGCAGCCCGGCGAGTTCATCCATACGCTGGGCGACACGCACCTCTATCTGAACCACATGGAGCAGGTCGAGGAGCAGCTCTCGCGCACGCCGCGGCCGCTGCCGACCATGCGGCTCAACCCCGACGTGAAGTCGCTCTTTGACTTCCGCTACGAGGACTTCATGCTCGAGGGCTACGACCCCTGGCCCGCCATCAAGGCGCCGATGTCGTTCTGAGCGGAGTGGCCCCGGGGCGCATTCCGCGGCGCACCCCCGGCGAAGGAGGCGGTCCGGCCCGGTGCCGGACCCGAAATGCGGAACAGAAACCCAATTCGAAGAAAAAATGGTATCAATCATCGTGGCTGTGGCCGAAAACGGCACCATCGGCGACCGCAACGCCCTGCTGTGGCACATATCCGAGGACCTGAAGCGCTTCAAGGCCCTCACGACGGGACACCCCGTCATCATGGGACGCAAGACCTACGAGTCGCTCGGGCGTCCGCTGCCCAACCGCACCAACGTGGTGCTTTCGCGCAGCGGCGGGGAGTTCCCCGGCTGCCGCGTCGCCCGCTCGCTCGACGAGGCGCTGGCCCTCTTTCCCGACGACGAGGAGCTCTTCATCATCGGCGGCGCCCAGATTTACGAGCAGGCCCTGCCGCTGGCCGACCGCCTCTACCTGACGCGGGTCTGCCACCCCTACGAGGGCGACACCTCCTTCCCGGAGTGGGATGCGTCGGAGTGGCACCTCGCCTCGTCGGAGGCCCACCCCTCGGGGCGGGAGTATCCCCATCCCTTCGTCTTCGAACGCTGGGAGCGCCGCCGCCCCGGACGGCAGTAGGGGGGCGGTATGTTCAGCAGGGCGGTAGAGGCCGAGGTGGCTCTCCCGGCCAACTCTTCCGGCCAACTCTTCCGACCGACTTCCCCGACCCGCTCTCCCGACCGCCTCTGGTGCATCCGTTCCAAGGGGTGCAGCGGCCCTCTGCGGCACTCCATCCAACTTTCTCCCCGAAGCTCTTCGCTTCGGGGTTTGTTGTTCCGGCTCCGACGGTCCCATCCGTTCCGGCCCGACTCTCCGGAACCGTTTTCCTGTTTTCCCGCTCCCCGTCTCCTGCTTCCCCGTTTCTCGTTTCTCGTTTCCCGTCTCCCGTCCTCTGCCTTCCGCCTCTCCCTCCGCCTTCTTTTGTCCCGACCGCAGCTGCGCCCCTTCCGGAACAACTCCGGCTGCGCCCTCCGGAACGGCCCGCGCCCCGCTTCGAAATTAGGTATTTATACTACCGCACGTCCGGGGGCGAATCCCTACCTTTGCATTCGGAAACATCTTCCCCTGCATCCCCCTTTCCGCTCCGGTCAACGCCGTGCATGGCGCTCCCCCGGACGGTGCGGCGCCGGAAATCCCGGCCAGTCGGGCGCTGCAGGGAGTCGAACCGACGCGATTATGGGAAAATACTTCGATATGCTCTGCGAGGACGTGCGCTTCCGCGAGGGGCTTAACGCCTGCATGAACTGCGGCGTCTGCACGGGTGTCTGCCCGGCGGCCGAGTTCTACAACTACGACCCGCGCCAGATTGTCGCCACCGTCCAGTCGCGCGACGACGAGGCCATCGAGGCGCTGCTCAAGAGCGATACCATCTGGTACTGCGGCGAGTGCATGTCGTGCCGCCCCCGCTGCCCGCGCGGCAATACGCCGGGCTATGTCATCCAGGCGCTGCGGAGCCTCTCGCAGAAGCTGGGCTTCTTCGTCGAGAGCGAGAAGGGGCGCCAGCAGCTGGCCCTCAAGCGCATCATCGGCGACAACATCCTCCGCACGGGCTACTGCATCGTGCCGCGGATGGTCAAGCCCGAGCTGCACCCCGAGCAGGGTACCGTCTGGAAGTGGATTTTCGACAACGACAAGGAGGTCTTCGGCCGCTTCACGCCCGTCTACATGCGCCACGGCGCCGGTGCGCTGCGCCGCCTCGACGCCGGCTCGCTCGACGAGCTGCACCGTATCTTCGAGGTGAGCGGCGGCAGCGAGTTCTTCGACCGCATCGAGCGCTTCTCGGACCGCAAGGCCCGAGAGATGGGCTATGAGGAGGGTGCCGACCAGAACTACATGATGGATGTTTTCCGCTATAACAGCAACGAACACGACTGACAATGACGACGATACGACGCAAAAGCTGGAACGAGTACCAGAAGGAAATCGCGGACGACCGCTACTACTACGCCCGCAGCTGCATCCGGCAGAACTTCTTCCCGGGCAGCGAGAAGGCCTTTCTCGACATCCTGCACAACGATTTGGGACGCGACGTGCTCGACGACCCGCTGCACTCCTCGTGCACGGGCATCGGCTACCACTCGGACATCGTGCCGCTGGAGACCATCATGACGGTGGTGGCGCGGCAGTTCGCGCTGATGACCGAGGCGGGCTACGAGAACTTCATTTCGTCGTGCATCACTTCGTTCGGCGTCTACACCGAGGTGCTGGCCACTTGGAACGAGTTTCCCGAAACCGAGGAGCGCACGCGCGAGTATCTGCTCAAGGCCACGGGGCGCGAGTTCCGCAAGCCGAAGAGCCTGGCCCACACGTCGGACATCGTCTTCCACTTCCGCAACGAGATTGCCGCCCGTGCCAAGCGTCGGCTCGTCAACGCCGTGACGGGCGAGCCGCTGCGCGTGGTCGAGCACATCGGCTGCCACTATGCCAAGATTTTCCCCAAGTCGGGCATCGGCGGTTCGGAGTTCCCCTACGTGCTGGCCGGCATGGTCGAGGCGTGGGGCGGCGAGTGCGTCGACTACCCCGAGCGGCGCCACTGCTGCGGCTTCGGCTTCCGCAACTACCTGGTGCAGGCCAACCGCGGTTACTCGATTGCCAACTCGCACAAGAAGCTCGAGAGCATGGCCCCCTACAAGCCCGACTTCATTGTGGCCAACTGTCCGGGCTGCGCCATGTTCCTCGACAAGTGGCAGTATGCCATTGCCGAGATGGAGGGCACGACCTACGGCGAGAACGGCCACGGCATCCCTGTGCTGACCTACGAGGAGATGGCCGGTCTGGTGCTGGGATACGACCCCTGGGAGCTGGGCATGCAGATGCACCAGGTCGACGTCGAGCCGCTGCTCGACAAGATGGGGGTCGAGTACGACCCTGCGGCGAAGTATCTGGGCCGCAACGGCAAGTTCATCGGCAAGCCCGAATCGGCGGTGGTCAACTGCCGCCCGAGCGACACGGTCTACGACATCCGCGAGTAATCCGCGCCGCGGACCAGGCCCTTTCCGTGCCGAACGGGGCACAGCGGGGCGCACCCTCGGCCGCCGGGCGGATTCCGGGGTCCCGGCAAGGAATGAGCGACCGCCGCAACTGCCACCGCAACTGCCGCGGGAGCTGCCCCGGCGGTCGGCGGCAGACGAACAGAGAGACAAGACACGACAACGCAATACATGAACAGAAGAGTAATCGTCATAGGAGGAGGCGTGGCCGGCATGCAGGCGGCGCTCCGTCTTTCGGAGCAGGGCGCCGAGCCCCTCATCATCGAGAAGGAGGCCGAGCTGGGCGGCAAGCTGCGCGGCTGGTATGTCCTTTTCCCCACCTTCACCCCCGCTTCGGAGGTGCTCTCCGAGCTGCGCCGCCGCGTTCAGGAGCGCGGCATCGAGGTGATGACCTCGACCGAGGTGAGCGGCTTTACGCGGCAGAGCGTCACGCTCGCCGACGGCCGCACGCTGCCGTGCGACTCGGTGGTGGTCGCCTCGGGCTTCACGCTCTTTGACGCCACGGTCAAGGAGGAGTACGGCTACGGCATCTACGACAACGTCATCACCTCGGCCGACCTCGAGCGGATGTTCGCCGAGGGGCGCGTGGCCTGCGCCGACGGTTCGCGCCCGAAGCGGATTGCCTTCCTGCACTGCGTCGGTTCGCGCGACGAGAAGGTGTGCCAGCAGCACTGCTCGCGCGTCTGCTGCATCACGGGCGTCAAGCAGGCCATCGAGATGAAGCGCCTCTTCCCCGAGGCCGACGTCTTCAACTTCTACATGGATATCCGCATGTTCGGCCCCGGCTACGAGGAGATGTACCGCGAGGCGCAGCAGCGCTACAACATCCACTTCGTGCGCGGCCGCATCTCGGAGGCGAGCCCGACCATCGACAACCGGATTCAAATCAAGGCCGAGGATACGCTCACGGGGCGTCCGCTGCGCATGAGCGTCGACATGCTGGTGCTGCTCATCGGCATGCGGGCCAACGACTCGAACGCACCCTTCGCCGAGCAGGCCGGTCTGAAGCGTGCTCCGAGCGGCTTCATGGAGCCCCGCGACATGTTCCTGGGCAACGCCCGCAGCAACGTCGAGGGCATCTTCTATGCGGGCTGCATCACGGCCCCCAAGAACATCGGCGAGACCCTCAACGAAGGCACGGTGGCAGCCGATGCCGCCATGGAATACCTCAGAGCCTGACGCTTATGGCAACCATCAATTTCGGATATACGATTTCGAAGCCCCGTGCCATCGACCTCGACCGCAACAACCTGCGCAAGAGCGACGAGATTCTGCGCGAGATGCCCGAGCTGCAGACCTGCATCGGCTGCGGGGCCTGCACGGCCATCTGCACGGCCGGCAACCTGACGCAGTTCAATTTCCGCAAGGTCCACACCCTCGTGCGGCGCGGCGAGTACCAGGGCGCCTACGAGGAGATGAACAAGTGCATGCTCTGCGGCAAATGCCGGCTGGTCTGCCCGCGCGGCATCAATACGCGGGGCGTGGTCCTGCTGATTAAACGCAAACTGGGCGACTTCTGAGCGGAGCGCCCTACGGAGCCGCACCCCGGCGCGGGGGCGGCATGGAGAGTTTTTGGATATGACATTCTACGCACCATTCTGCATCCCCTTCATCGTGGGCGCGGCGCTGATGTTCGCCGTGCTGCTCTGGAAGTGGGGTACGTGGCTCTACCGACTGCCGCGTGCCGACAAGATGCTCATTCTGAAGGGAATCCCCACACGCCGGACGCTGGAAGCTCTGGGCGAGGTGGTGAGCGAGTCGCTGCTCCACCGGCGCATCTTCCGGGTGAACCCCCTGCTGGGCTACATGCACATGTCGCTCGCCTTCGGGTGGTTCCTCCTCATTGCGGTCGGGTGGCTTGAGACGCTTTCGTACCTCGGGCTGCGCTGGGTGCCGCTGCAGGGCCACGTCTTTTTCAAGTACTTCGCCACGGGGCTCGAGCACAAGCCCTTCTTCGACTTCGTGATGGACCTGCTGCTGCTCTTCGTCCTCTCGGGTGTGGCGCTGGCCTGGGGCAAGCGCTTCTACTCGAAGGCCATGGGCATGCGCCGCACGACGCACCATGTTCTGGGTGACCGCGTGGCCCTCTCGGCGCTGTGGTTCATCTTCCCGGCCCGGCTGGTGGCCGAGAGCGTCACCTGCGCCATCTACGGCGGCGGTGGCTTCCTCACGGGCGGTCTGGGCAGCTGGCTGGCCGCCCACGTCGAGATGCTCACGCTCATGACGCTCGAATCGGTGGCCTGGTGGTTCTACTCCTCGTGCCTCGGTGTCTTCTTCGTGGCGCTCCCCTTCTCGCGCTACATGCACATCTTTACCGAGATTCCGCTCATCTTCCTGCGCCGCTACCGCCTCCGTTCGGCCGAGAAGGAGTCCTCCTACGACCACTTCCAGGTCGAGGCCTGCTCGCGCTGCGGCATCTGCATCGACCCCTGCCAGCTGCAGAGCGTGCTGGGCATCAACGACGTGCAGTCGGTCTACTTCCTGCGTGACCGCCGCTACCACACGCTGCGGCTGGCCACGGCCGACAACTGCCTCATGTGCGGCCGCTGCGTCGAGAAGTGCCCCGTGGACATTGACCTCAATACGCTGCGGCTCAACTCGCGCGACAAGATGCGCAACGTGCCCGACGAGCGGCGCTACGGCTACCTCAAGGGGCTTGACCGCTCGCAGGGCGAGGGCAAGGTGGGCTACTTCGCCGGCTGCATGACGCTGCTCACGCCCCGTACGCTCACGGCCATGGAGCAGCTCTTCCGCGCTGCGGGCGAGGAGGTGTGGTGGGCCGACCGCGAGGGCGGCGTCTGCTGCGGCCGTCCGCTCAAGCTGGCGGGCGAGACCGACTCGGCGCGCAAGATGATGCAGTACAATACGGAGCTCTTCCGCAAGCACGGCATTACGACGCTGGTCACCTCGTGCCCGATTTGTCTGAAGGTCTTCCGCGAGGATTATGCGCTCGACGGCATCGAGGTGCTGCACCATTCGGAGTATATCCTCCGCCTGATGCGCGCCGGGCGCCTGCAGGTCAAGCACGGGGCCACGCGCTATACCTACCACGACCCCTGCGAACTGGGGCGCGGCAGCGGCATCTACGACGAGCCGCGTGCCGTCATCGAGGCGGTGGGCGAGCTGCTCGAACCGGCCCAGACGCGCGAGAATGCCCTCTGCTGCGGCTCCTCGGTGGCCAATCTGGCCATCTCGGACGGCCAGCAGCTGCAGATTGCACGCTCGGTCACGGGCGAGTTGGAGGCGACGGGCGCCGAGGTGATTGTCACCGCCTGTCCGCTCTGCAAGAAGGCGCTGGTACGCGGTACGCGTCACGAGGTGAAGGACCTTGCCGAGGTGGTGGCTGCCAGCATGCAGTAGCCGTCGGCGACGCGTGGCCGAGGTTCCGGGAGGGACCGTGCTGAGACAGCCAGCCGGGCGGAGACGCCCTGCCAGGGGCCAGGGAGCCGAGGCGTCGGGATGCCGGGGAGCGTGGGTGTCGGGGCCCCTGGGTGCCGGAGCGCGATGTAATTTTCGGTGCTTGGGGGCGGTTCGGACTCTCGTGGCTGGTTTCGGACCCGCAGAATCCGTGCGGGGACGGCGGAGTTCCACCCCGCAAGCGGCTGATTCATAGCGCTGCGCGGAGCTTTTCTGAAAAATATTTAAAAAATATTTGGCAAAGCCGTATTTTTGCCTTATCTTTGCAGTCGCAAAGGCGATAGTTCTACACTCAAAGACATATCGCGGGATGGAGCAGTTGGTAGCTCGTTGGGCTCATAACCCAAAGGCCGGAGGTTCGAGTCCTCCTCCCGCTACCACGACGGACAACTCAAACGGGTTGTCCGTCTTTTTTTTTGCCGTTTCCTCCGGATTGTTCGTCCGTTTCCGGATTTTTTGCCCCGCTGGTCCGTTCCGAAGCCCGGTTGCCGTCTGCACGGGTTGCATTTGCAGCCGATTATTCGTATATTTAACCATCCGGCCCGCCCGAACCGGATGTCGCCGTCCGGCTTCCGGCTTCGTTTCCGCGGAGCTCCGTCGCCGGCAGCAGGCGGCTCCGGAGCCGCTGCGGCGGTGCATTCCGTCCGGCGGAGAGGGCCGATGGACGATGATTCCCTTCAAAAAATACCCCTTATGAACATCAAAGCCGCTATCTTGTCGGTGCTGGCACTTCTGTGCAGCCTGTGCGCCACGGCGCAGTATCAGTATCAGATTCATCCTGTGGACTGGAAAGAGCTCAAGACCCTGGTGAAGGAGGAGCCCGAGCGGGTCCGTGAACTGGTGCGGAGAATCTCCACACCGCAGCGCGACACGACGCTGACCTATCCCGACCAAATCATCGCCTACTTCGGGCAGTCGCTGCTGACCAACGACAGCGAGGAGCGTCTGGTGCATGCGATGGACCAGGCCTATTCGGAGGAGAACTATGCCGAAGCGCTGGCGCAGGCCGAGAAGGTGCTCGCCGTCAATCCCGTCAACATTAAGGCACTCATCCGGGCGGCCTATGCCATAGCCAACATGCGTGAAGCGGGCGACGAGTCGCACGCTCACGAGGAGGGTCAGGGCTACTACTCCCGGGCCATCCGTCTGCTCGATACGATAGCGGCAACGGGTTACGGCAGCGAGGAGCACCCCTTCCACGTGACCAAAATCGCCGACGAGTATCTCTTCATGGGCCACTACCTCGAGCTGGATGCATTCGGACGCCAGTCGCTCGTCGACTGCTGCGATGTCTTCGAGCTCGGAAAGGGCAACAGGCTCTACCCCGACTCGGTCATCTATTTCGATGCGACGCGGGTGCTCGAGCTCGAGGCCGCAATGTTCGGAGGCGGGAAATAACCCGGCTGCGGAGCTGCCGACCGGCAGCAGGGGCGGACGTGTGGCGCCGCAGGGCAGCCCCTGCCGCTCCCTGTGGGGTGGAGTTGTGCGGTTTTAGTGGTCAGGGCGGAGCTTCCGAACTCTTCGGCCCAGAAATTGCACGGCCTACGGTGTTAACCACCAAAACAGCGAACGTATGAACAAGCAAGAGAACAAACAGCAGCCCTGCGACCCCTGCGAGCGCAACTTTGAACGCAACATCCACCACATCGTCCGCGAGGGCGAGGCCCCGACGGAGCGTGAACGCGAGCGCAAGGAGCAGGAGCTCCGCGAGGCCTTCGGCGAGAAGCATCCCGAGGCGGTCAAGTGACCCTCCCCGATCTCCTTTCGGAACGTTGACGGGCGGCTCTCCATGCGTGGAGGGCCGCCCGCTTGCGTCTTGCCGTGTTCCGACCGGTCGAGGTTCCGACCGCCGGCCGCCGTGCGGTGTTACTGCTGCGGAGTGGTGAACGACGCCGTGGCCAGTCTGCCGGCACCCTGCTCGAAGCCGTTGACGTTGAAGGGAGCCCCGACGGCCATGTACTCCGTGCCGGGTGTGAGCTCCTGCCAGATGTTGTCCTCACGCTCGAACCAGCGCCATCCCTCCCAGCGCAGGAAGTAGACGACGTAATCCTCCGGGTTGGGGTAGATTTCCGCGATGGAGGGGTCGGTGCGGGCCGTGTTGAGCATCTCCTCGTAACGCTCCCGAGTGTAGATGAGGGTGTAGTATCCGACCGTGTTGGCGTCGGGTGTATGTATCAGCCGGGCGGTGGTCGGGGTGAGCTCGCCAACCTCGATGGTCATCGTCGCCTCGGGGGCGTTCTCGGTATAGGAGGGCGAACGTACGGGCAGCTTCTCGATGGAGTAGAGTGCGCCGCTCTCGTCCATCACGGCGCAGACGAGCCAGTAGTCGAAGTCGAGCGAACCGTTGAGCGGGATGAGCAGCCTCTCGACCGTCTCGGTGTAGATGCACGCAGGGTCGTTCTCCATGAGGTATTCGACCGTGGCGGCCTCGGTGCCGTGGGTCTCGAGCTGCATCTCCCAGATGTTCTGGGCGGCAAGAATCAGGGCGTAGCGCGAGACCTTGATGTTGGGCTCGGCCGTCGTGCGCAGATAGCCGACCGTCACTTCGGTGATGTCGACCTTGACTTCGGGAAATTCGGGCTGCGGGGGCGGAGTCTCCTGCTCCGACGAACAGCCGAGCGACAGCGTCAGAAGAGCCGTTGCCGCAAGCGTCCGGAACCAGATGCTTTTCATGTGATGGGGTTTTAAGGGTTAGATGATGGGTGAAAGGGTTGGGTTCATGGATGCTCCGGAGGGCCGTCCAGTTGGTCCTTTTCGGAGCTCCTTTCACAAATATAGAAATTGTTTTTTGAATAACAATAGTTTTGACCCGAAAACGAGGAGCTCCTTGAGGATAATCCGCACTCCGGGAAAAGGTACAAGAGAAAGAGCCTCTGCCTTGAGGCAGAGGCTCTTGTGGTGGCGTTGGGTGAAGTATGGAGCGGGTGCGGGGCGTTGTGGATGCTATCGGCCCTGCTCTTCGGCCCGGTAGGCTTCGACGCCGCGGCGGAGGAAGTCGACGAAGGCCTCGACATCGAGGTCATAGCCGCGCGGCTCGACCAGCATGTGCCCGTTGCGACCCTGCAGCACGTAGTAGGGCTGCGCGTTGACCCCGAAGGTCTTCAGCGCATAGTGCGCATTGATTTTGCCCAGGCTGCGCAGCACCTTGCCCGATTCGGTGGTGACCCACTCGCTCTCGGGAAGCTCCATCTTGTCGTCGGAGTAGAGGGCGCAGATGACGTAGTCGTTGCGCAGCAGCTCCAGCACGCGGGGGTCGGACCAGACGCGGGCCTCCATCTCGCGGCAGTTGACGCAGCCGTGGCCCGTGAAGTCGATGAAGAGCGGCTTGCCGGCGCGGGCGGCGTAGGCCTCAGCCTCCTTCAGGTCAAAGAATCCCTCGAGCCCGTGGGGCAGATGGAGCACGTCGCTGTACTTGGGCGCCTTTCCGTCGACGGTCCTGAGGGGCGCCGTTGCCGATACGGAAGCTCCTGCCGAGGTCGTCTGTCCGAGGACGAAGTCCTGGGTTGTCAGCGGCGGCAGGTAGCCCGAGAGCGCCTTGAGCGGGGCGCCCCACATGCCGGGGATGAGGTAGACGACGAACGTGAAGACGGCGATGGCGAGCGCCAGCCGTCCCACGCCGACGTGCTGCACTTCGTCGTCGTGGGCGAAGCGCAGCTTGCCCAGCAGGTAGAAGCCCAGCATGGCGAAGACCACAATCCAGATGGCCAGGTAGACCTCACGGTCGAGCAGTCCCCAGTGGTAGGTCTGGTCGGCCACGGAGAGGAACTTGAAGCCGAGCGCCACCTCGACGAATCCCAGCACGACCTTCACCGAGTTGAGCCAGCCGCCGCTCTTGGGGAGCTTCTTGAGCATCGAGGGGAAGAAGGCGAAGAGGGTGAAGGGGAGGGCAAAGGCGAGCGAGAAGGCCAGCATGGTGACAATCGGGCTCCAGAACTCGCCGGCGGTCGATTTGATGAGTACCGAGCCGACGATGGGGCCCGTGCACGAGAAGGAGACCAGCACGAGCGTCAGCGCCATGAAGAAGATGCCGGCCAGCCCCTTCGAGTCGGCCTTCGAGTCGCTCTTGTTGACCATCCACGAGGGCATCGTGATTTCGAAGGCTCCGAAGAACGAGGCGGCGAAGAGCATGAAGACGGCGAAGAAGATGAGGTTGGGCAGCCAGTGCGTGGCCAGCCAGTTGAAGATGTCGGCCGTGACGGCGTCGCCGCCCACCAGGCGCGTGATGACGATGATGGCGGCGATGGGCAGCGTGTAGAGCGCTACGATGAAGAAGCCGTACATGCCGGCGCGGAAGCGTCCGAGTGCCGGCTTTCCGGAGCTCTTCATGAAGAACGAGACGGTCATCGGCACCATGGGGAAGACACAGGGGGTGAGCAGTGCGGCAAAGCCCCAGAGAATCGCTTCGATGATGAGCGACCAGAGCGAGCCGCTGCCGGCGGCATCCTTGGCCGGAGCGGCTTCGGCGGCGGTTCCGGCGGTGGTTGAGGTCTCGGCTGCTGCGACACTTCCGGAGGTTGCGGCCGTGTCGCTCACGCGCTCTGTTGCGGCGGCCGGGGTTGCGACGCTTTCACCGCCTGCCGGGGCGGTCGTCGCCTCGGCTGCCCCACCCTGAGCGGCGGCCGCGCCGACCACGAGCGTCAGCTCCGTATCCGAGGGGGGCATGCAGCTCTTGTCGTCGCAAATCATCCACTCGATGGCGGCCCGCACCTTGGCCTGCGCTGCGGTGAGGCGCACGCGCTGCGTGAAGAGGGCCTTGCCCGAGAAGGTGCCGATTTCCATGCCGAACATCTGGTCGAAGTAGCGGTGGGGTTTCGTGCGCTGCTCGACGCTGCCGACCAGCTCGACCCCTGCCTCGGGGCTCAGCGTGATGACCGTGGGGTTGGGGCCCCCTTCGTAGGGACCCATATCGTACATGTGGAAGCCCGAGGGGATGGCGGCCTCGAAGCGGAGCTCGTACTCCGCTCCGCCGAGCGGCTCGACCGAGCCCGTCCAGCCTACCTCCTGGGCGTGGAGCGTCGTGACGCCGAGCGTCAGCGCAAGAAGCGGCAAAAGGATGCGTTGGATGAGTTTCTGCATGGTATGAGTTTCAAAATAATACTTTTGTGCAAAGATAACCTATTTTGCCGGATTTTGCGTACATTTACGCGATGATTCGACTTTCCCTCATAATTGCCACCTACAACCGCGCGGGACAGATGCTGCGGGCACTCGAGTCGGTCGTTGCGCAGGATGCGCCGGCCGGGGAATGGGAGTGCGTGGTGGTCAACAACAACTCGACGGACGACACCGAGGCGCGCTTTGCCGAATTTGCGGCGCGCCACGCGGAGTTCAACCTGCGCATGGTTACCGAACGCAATCAGGGCCTTTCGCATGCCCGCAACCGCGGCATCGCCGAGTCGACGGGCGAACTGATTGCCGTCATCGACGACGACGAGCGTATCAATGCGGGCTTCGTGCGGGCCTACATCGCCTTCTTCGACGCATGGCCCGGGGCCGAGGCGGCCGGCGGGAAAATCATTCCCGAATACCCTTCGGGACGGCCCGACTGGCTCTCGCCGCTCACCGAGCGGCCGATTGCCAATCCGCTCGACCTGGGCGATGCGGTGTGCGAATTCCCCGCGTCGCGGATTCCCGGCGGCGGCAACATGGCCATCCGCCGCCGTATCGTCGAGCGCTTCGGCGTCTTCGACGTCACGCTGGGCCGCGTGGGCGGTAAGCTGGTGGGCGGCGAGGAGAGCGATTTCTTCGAGCGGCTGCGCGCGGGCGGCATCCGCCTGTGGTACGTTCCCGAAGCGGTGATGTGGCACATTATCCCCTCGTCGAAGCTGACGTCCGACTACTTCCGGCGCCTGAGCTACCACGTGGGCGAGAGCCAGCGCCAGCGGGCGAAGATGCACGGGCGCTATGCGAAGGCGCTCCTGGTTGAGGCGGGCAAGTGGTGCGCCTCGCTGCTGCTTGCCTGTACGCTTACTCCGCGCCGCTCGCTGTGGCTGCTGCGCATGCGGTGGGGCATCACGCGGGGGCTTCTGGCGCGCGACTGATCCGGCTGCTGCCGGGGCCTGCGGTGTTGAGGTGCACGGCCGGTCCGGGGGGCGGAAAAAATCGAGCGGCCCGGGGGACGGAAAAAATCGAGCGGTACGGCCAGCCCGGGGCGGGGGAGCGACCGGGAAAACCGGTCCGGGCGGCCAGCCCATGGGAAGCGGCGGTGCGGGCGGTCCGACGGGAAGCGGCGCCGGCGACGGTCCTATCGGTCCGGATGAAGATAAAAGCGGGGCGGTACCCATCAGGTACCGCCCCGCTTTGTTCTCCTTCGCGCCCGGTCGGAAGCTCAGCCCCGCGGTGCACGACTGTTGTTATCAGAAGAGATACTTCTCGTGCTTGACCTTGTTGACCAGTCGGAAAATCTCCTCCCACGCCTCCTCGCCGAAGGTCGTGCCCACCACCTCGATGACCTTGCCGGCCGTGATGGCGCCGATGGTGCCGCACTGGCGCAGCGAGAGCCCGTCGCAGAGCCCTGCGAGGAATCCCGCGGCGTAGAAGTCACCGGCGCCTGTGGTGTCGACCCGCTTGGCGGCGGCCATGATGCCGACGTGGACCACCTCGTCGCCGTGCTTGATGAGGGCTCCCTTGGTGCCGATTTTCACCACCGCCAGTTCGCACATCTGCGAGATGGCCTGCAGCGCATTGAGCGGCTCGGCCTCCTCGGTGAAGACCCGCGCCTCGTCCTCGTTGGCAAAGACGATGTCGACCTGCTCCGAGACCAGACGGCGCAGGAATTCGCGGTTCTCCTGCACGATGTTGAAGCTCGCCAGGTCGATGGCCACCTTCAGCCCGCACTGCTTGGCCGTGCGGATGGCCCCCTCGATGAGCTTGTGGTCCTGGACCAGGTAGCCCTCGACGTAGAGGCAGTCGTAGCCGTCGAAGATGGTGGGGACAATCTCCTCGGCCTGCAGCTCGAGGGCGGCGCCCAGATGGGTGACCATCGTCCGCTCGCCGTCGGCCGAGATGAGCGATACGCACTTGCCCGAACGCTCGAGGCCGCGGAAGACGATGGGCTCGACGCCCAGATTCTCGAGCGCCTGCTCGAAGAAGTCACCCGTGGTGTCGGGGCCCACCTTGCCGATGAAGCCCACCTTGCAGCCCAGACGGGCCATGGCTCGGATGGTGTTGCCGGCCGAGCCGCCGAGCGAGAGCGAGTAGGGGAGTCCCGCCACCGATTTCGAGATTTCGGTCTGCAGGTAGGTATCCACCAGGCTCATCGAGCCTTTGGCCAGTTTGAACCGGCCGAGGACCGAGTCGGTCTTCAGGTTGACGAGCATGTCCGTCAGGGCGTTGCCGATGCCGATTACGCTTTTGATAGTCATTGGGTCGCGTGAGAGGTTTCCGGGTGAAAAATCAAATCGAGAGAATCTTGACCAGCTCGATGTCGTTGCGGTTGATTCCCTTGTTGTGCTGGATGGCCTTCGAGAAGGGGACGTAGACGATTTCGCCGTTGTGCATGCCAATCATCACGTTGCGCTGCCCCTCGATGAGGGCCTCGATGGCCGCTTCGCCCATGCGCGAGGCTAGGATGCGGTCGATGGCCGAGGGCGAGCCGCCGCGCTGGATGTGGCCCAGGATGGTGACGCGGGCGTCGTACTGCGGGAACTCCTGCTTGACGCGCTCGGCCAGAGCCGTCGCACCGCCCGTCTTGGGATTCTCGGCGACGATGACGATGGCCGAGTTCTTGCTCTTGCGGAAGCCGTGGTTGATGAGTTCGCCCAGCTGGTCGACCTCGGTCTCCATCTCCGGGATGATGGCCGCCTCGGAGCCGGTAGCGATGGCGCTGTTGAGCGCCAGATAGCCGGCCGTGTTGCCCATCACCTCGACGAAGAAGAGCCGCTCGTGGCTCGAGGCCGTGTCGCGCAGCTTGTCGACCGCCTCCATGATGGTGTTCAGCGCCGTGTCGTAGCCGATGGTCGAGTCGGTGCCGCCCAGGTCGTTGTCGATGGTGCCCGGCAGCCCCACAATCGGGACGTTGTACTCCTGTGCGAAGATGTTGGCACCGGTCAGCGAGCCGTCGCCGCCGATGACCACCAGTGCGTCGATGCCGGCCGCCACCATGTTCTCATAGGCAGACTTGCGTCCCTCTTCCGTCATGAACTCCTTGCAGCGGGCTGTCTTGAGGATTGTGCCGCCCTGCTGGATGATGTTGCTGACGCTGCGGGATTTGAATTCGACGATTTCATTGAACACAAGGCCCTTGTAGCCACGCATAATGCCCTTGACCGAGAAGCCCTTGAAGATGGCCGTGCGGGTGACCGCGCGGATTGCTGCATTCATGCCGGGGGCGTCGCCTCCCGAGGTGAGAATGCCGATACAATTGATGCCAGCCATAATTGTCGTAGTTGGATTGTAAAACCGCCCAAAGATAGCGATATTTTCTCAATATTCTCAAAAACGGGGCCCTTGTGCCGACCTTTGGCAGCGAAAAAAGGCCCTCCCGATGGTCGGGAAGGCCTTTTTTGTGAAACGAAGCGGCGCCGGTGTACCAAAGTGTCCAGCCGCTCTTCCGCCCCGGCAGCTGCGAGCCGCCGTGTTATTTGGCTTTCGAGGCCTCGGTCTTCGGAATTCCGGCCTCCGGGGTGGAGTCGGCCTTCGGCTCCGCCTCGCGCACCTGCAGCGTCTTGGTGTTGGCGTCGACCGTGATTTCGATGTTCCGGTCCCCGTTCTTCAGGTTGAGGCGCAGCGTCCGGTTGTCGGCGTCGACGACGCTCTCGACGTCGTCGCTCTCGTGGAGCAGCCGTCCCACGGTGGTCGAATCGCCGTCGATGACGATGTCGGTCTTCATCAGCTGCTCCTTCGAGTCGTGGCGCGAGAAGATACCCTCGTCGTGGCCCTCGTAGAGCGCCGCTCCGATGCAGGCGGCGATGCTGGCCAGCCATACGAGGAAGAAGCCCAGCACGGGTTTGCCTCCCGGTTTGCGCGAGGCGATGAGGCACATCAGCACGTAGATGAGCAGGATGACGGGAATCAGTAACGAGGTGATGCCGAAAATGCTTACCCAGATATCGTTGTCGAGCTGGCTCGGGAAGATGCTGCCCGGACCGCTGATGATGACGCCCAGAAGGCCGACTACCAGCACGATGGCCAGCACGATGAGCGAGAAGACAATCACTCCGGCGATGAGCTTGAGCAGGATGAGCACCACCTTGCCGAATACGGAGACCGTCTCGGCGACGATGGGCCGTGCGCGGCGGTCGGGGTCGTTGCCGGCCGCTTCGGTCGTCTCGCGGATGGACTCGGCGGTAATGCGTTCACCTTTCATCTCCAGCTTCTGGCGGGCCGTGCGTGCCACCGGCACGACGAACCACATAATCAGGTAGCAGATGATGAAGATGCCGAAGAGGTTGCCGAAAATCTGCGACATCCATCCGAGGAAGGTAATGCCCCCCATGCAGGTGAATATCAGCGGCAGGAACATCGCCAGACGCACCCATACGGGGTCGATGTCGAAGTATTTGCCGATGCCGGCGCATACGCCGCCCAGCTTGGCGTTGGCCGTGTCGCGGTAGAGGCGGCGCGGAATGCGGGGCTCCTTGGGGGAGGACTCCCCGGCGCTGCCCTCCTCGGAGCTCTCCTCCGAGATATCGCGGGCCGAGCCCATCTGGGCGATGATGTTGTCGATGAGGGGCTTCTGGACCACGCGGTCGCCCTCCTGCGTCGTGAGAATCAGTTCGGCGATGCGGGCCTCGATGTCGGCGACAATCTCCTTTCCGTCGGCCGTCTCACCGTAGGATGCGCGGAGCGAGTCGAGATAGGCTTCCAAAGTCTTGTAGGCCTCTTCGTCGAGCGTGAAGGCGACGCCCGAGATGCTGCATTTCTTTATGTTGTTCATGGCGTTGTCAGTTTCGAGGATTGTTCGATGCGTGTGCTGCCGGTTTTACTTGCGCTTTACGGTCGAGGCGCCCGAGCTCTCAATCGAGTTGTTCGTGCAGTTGCCCGAGTAGGTGATTTTCGAGGCGCTGCTGGCCTCGGCCGTCAGCTTGCTCGAGCAGTTGACGCGGGCGTTCGAGGCGCCCGAGGCGCTGACGACGCAGGTCGTGGTGACGAAGTCCTCGGCGTTGAGGTTCGAGGCGCCCGAGACCTCGATGCTGGCGAAGTTGGCCGAGCCCGAGGCGTTGATTTTCGAGGCGCCCGAGGCATCGAGCAGGCAGCGGTCGGCCTTGGCCACCAGGTTGAGGTTCGAGGCGCCCGAGACCTCGGCCTCGCAGACATCCATGTCGCCGCCCACTTCGGCCTTCGAGGCTCCCGAGATGTCCAGGGCGCAGGTGCCGCACTTGACGACGGCAACCAGCTTCGAGGCCCCCGAGAGGCGCAGCTTGAGGTTCTTGCTCTGCAGTACGGGTTCGGCGACAATCTTCGAGGCGCCCGAGGCGCGCAGCCGGTTCAACCGGCCGTCGGTCGGGACGGTGACGCGCAGCGTGACGTTGGTCAGGCTCGTGCACTCGCCTTCGAAGCCGATGGTAAGCGTTCCGTCCTCCACCTTGGCCTCGACATACTCCATCATGTTGTCGTCGGTCTCGACCACGGCCGGACCCGAGCCCGTGGTGAGGGTTACGTTGGCGCCGTTGCTGACCTCAAGGGCCGTGAAGGGAGCCACCGCAATTTCGCGGGTGATGAGTTTGCCGCTCCCCTTGCAGCGTTTGCCGGGCCATGCGGCCTGGGCGTTGAGCGACGAGCCGACCAGAGCGGCGAGGAGCAGAATGGCGGTGATGAATCGTGTTTTCATGGTATTGGTCATTTTTTGATGGTTATTCCTGTGGTTTTCCGTGACGGATGACTTGAATCTGTCGGACGAGTTCGTCCCACGCCTCGTCGAGCTGTGCGAGGCTTTCGCGTCCCTTCTCGGTGAGCGAGTAGTACTTGCGGGGAGGTCCCTGCGGGGACTCCTCCCAGCGGTAGGTGAGCAGTCCGGCGTTTTTCTGCCGGGTGAGAATCGGGTAGAGCGTACCCTCGACCACAATCATCCGGGCCTCCTTGAGCTCGGCGATGATTTTCGGCGCGTAGGAATCCTCCCGCGAAAGAATGGCGAGAATGCAGTATTCAAGGATGCCCTTGCGCATCTGTACCTTTACATTGTCTTCAGCCATGGCGTTATCGGTTTAGGGTGTAACGGTCGGGAGCGTTCGGGATGATAATCCAGAGCAGGATGTAGACCCAGAGCGAGAGCCCGCCGAAGAGAATCAGAATCAGGGTGACGATGCGAATCGTCGAGGTGTCGAGTCCGAAGTATTCGGCAATTCCGCCACAGACGCCGCCTATGACGCGGTCCGTCGAACGGTAGAGTTTCGGTCGTGTGTTCGTATTCATGGTCAGGTCTTTTTAGTTGTCGGTTTCGGGGGCGTTCGGGATGACAATCCAGAGCAGGATGTAGACCCAGAGCGAGAGTCCGCCGAAGAGAATCAGCAGCAGCGTTGCGAGCCGGATGGGGGTCGGGTCCGTATCGAAGAACTCGGCGATGCCGCCGCAGATGCCGGCTATCGAGCGGTCCTTGCGCGAGCGGCGCAGCTGGCGGCGGAGCATTTCGCGGGGCTGCTCTTCGCATTCGGCCTCCTCGCCTCCGCTGCGCGGAGCTCCGAAGTCGTCGGGAGCACCCATCTGTGCGATGGCCGCCTGGACGATGTCGAGGGTGACCACCCGCATCGGCGTGTTCACCTTTTCGCGAAAAATTTCGGCCATGCGGCGCTCGATGTCGTCGAGCGTCTCGGTATCCCCCTCGGGCAGCCGCCTGCGGATGTCGGCGAAGTAGGCCTTGAGCTCTTCGTACGCGTCGCGGTCGAGTGTGAATGCCAGCGAGCCGATGTTGGCGTTGATGGTCTCTTTCATGGTCGCAGGTTGTAAATTTGTAAGGTTATTTTTTGATATAGGTTATTTTCGTACTGCAAATATAATGCGCAGAAATGTATTATGCAATACAAAGTACTAATTTTTCTCGAAAAAAATGTGATTTCTCCCTTTCCCGCGGTCCGAGGCGGGGTGGGGCGGGGCCGTGCGGCCGGAAAATCGTCGAAAAGCGGAGCGGTGTGGAGCAGGAGCCGCTTTTTTTCGTACCTTTAGAAAACCTAAAACCCAAATTAACCTTTCAACCATGAAATTCTTCATCGATACGGCGAATCTCGACCAGATTCGCGAGGCCAACGCGATGGGCGTACTCGACGGCGTGACCACCAATCCTTCGCTCATGGCAAAGGAGAACATCCGCGGCGAGGAGGCGTGCCACCGCCACTACGTCGAAATCTGCAACATCGTCGACGGCGACGTGAGCGCCGAGGTGATTGCAACCGACTTCGAGGGCATGGTGCACGAAGGCGAGCAGCTGGCGGCGCTCCACCCCCACATCGTAGTGAAGCTCCCCTGCACGGCCGACGGCATCCGCGCCGTGAAGTACTTTGCCGGGCGCGGCATCCGCACCAACTGCACGCTGGTCTTCTCGGTGGGACAGGCGCTGCTGGCGGCCAAGGCGGGTGCGACCTACGTCTCGCCCTTTGTCGGACGTCTGGACGACATCTCGGAGGACGGCGTGGGGCTCGTGGCCCACATCGTGCGCGTCTATCGCACCTACGGCTATCAGACGCAGGTGCTGGCTGCCTCGATTCGCCATACGAACCACATCATCCGCTGCCTCGATGCGGGGGCCGACGTGGCAACCTGCCCGCTGGCCGCCATCAAGGGGCTGCTCAAGCATCCGCTTACCGACAGCGGTCTTGCCCAGTTCCTGGCCGACCATGCGCGGGTGAATGGATAGCTCCGCCGCGCGGAACGGTTGAGGCAGACCTGCCGGTTGGCGGGTCTGCCTCTTTTTTGTTGGTGGTGCTGCGCCGTCTTTGCCGGTCGCGCTGCGCCGTCTTTGCCGGTCGCGCTGTGCCGTCTTTGCCGGGGCAGTGTCGTCTTCGCTGGAGGGTGCACTGCCTTGTAGTTTCTGCCGCCCCCGCCGGGTCTTCGTCCCTTTCGCCGGAGCTGCGCTGTCCTTGTGGCTTCTGCCGCCCTTGCCGGGACCTCTGCCGTTCTCGCCGGGGCTTCTGACTCTTTTGCCGGTCTCTGTCTCCCTTGCCGGCCTCCGCAGTCCTCGCCGAGTCGCTGCCTCTTCGCCGGGGTCTTCTGCCGCCCTTGCCGGAATTTCGCTGTCTCTATTCGGATGCTTTTGCCCGCTGTCCGGCTTGCTTCTGTGCCACCTTTATAAAAAACGCCCTGCAACCCGACGGTTGCAGGGCGTTGTCGTATGCCTTTCGGCGTCGGGGGCTTAGTCCTCGAACTTTGCCGAGAGGAACTCGCGGTTCAGACGCGCGATGTGGGCAATCGAAATCTGCTTGGGGCACTCGGCCTGGCAGGCACCCGTGTTGGTGCAGTTGCCGAAGCCCAGCTCGTCCATCTTGGCTACCATCGCCTTGGCACGGCGGGCTCCCTCGATGCGGCCCTGCGGCAGCTTGGCCAGCGACGATACGCGGGCAGCCACGAAGAGCATCGCCGAGCCGTTCTTGCAGGTTGCGGCGCAGGCACCGCAGCCGATGCAGGCTGCTGCATCCATCGACTCGTCGGCATCCTCCTTCGGAATGGGAATGGCGTTGCCGTCGGGCACCGAGTTGGTGCGTACCGAGATGAAGCCGCCGGCCTGGAGAATCTGGTCGTAGGCGCTGCGGTTGACCACCAGGTCCTTGATAATCGGGAAGGCGGCCGAACGCCACGGCTCGATGGTGATGGTCGCACCATCCTTGAAGCGGCGCATGTAAATCTGGCAGGTCGTGGCACCGTCGCCCGGACCGTGTGCACGGCCGTCGATGTGCAGCGAGCACATGCCGCAGATACCCTCGCGGCAGTCGTGGTCGAATGCCACGGGCTCCTTGCCCGCATGTACGAGGTCGTTGTTCAGGATATCGAGCATTTCGAGGAACGAGGTGTCCTCCGAGATGTTCTCGACCTTGTAGGTCTCGAACGCGCCTTTGCTCTTAGCGTCCTTTTGACGCCATATCTTTAATGTAAAATTCATAGTTTCAAATTGTTATTAAAGTTCAACGTCAAAATGGCATTAGTCCTTGTAGTTGCGCTGTGCCGGGTGTACGAACTCGAAGTTCAGCGGCTCCTTGGTCATCTCGGGAGCCTCGTCCATACCCTTGTACTCCCAGACGGCGGCGTATACGAAGTTCTCGTCGTCGCGCTTTGCCTCGCCCTCTTCGGTCTGGTGCTCGACGCGGAAGTGACCGCCGCACGACTCCTCGCGGTGGAGGGCGTCACGGGCCATCAGCTCGCCCAGTTCGAGGAAGTCGGCCACACGGAGTGCCTTCTCCAGCTCGACGTTGAAGTCGTCGGCGCGGCCTACGACCTTGACATCCTTCCAGAACTCCTTGCGCAGGGCCTGGATTTCGGTGATGGCCTTCTCGAGCGACTCCTTCGTACGGGCCATGCCGACGTTCTCCCACATGATGTGGCCCAGCTTCTTGTGGATGTCGTCCACCGACTGCTTGCCGTTGATGGAGAGGAGCTTCTCGATGCGAGCCTTGACGTTCTTCTCGGCCTCGTCGAATGCCTTGGTGTCGGTCTTCACCTTCGGAGCCTGAATCTTGTGCGAGAGGTAGTCGCCGATGGTGTAGGGCAGCACGAAGTAACCGTCGGCCAGACCCTGCATCAGGGCCGAGGCACCCAGACGGTTGGCACCGTGGTCCGAGAAGTTGCACTCGCCGATGGCGTAGAGGCCCGGGATGGTGGTCATCAGGTTGTAGTCAACCCACAGACCGCCCATCGTGTAGTGCACGGCCGGGAAAATCTGCATCGGCTGCTCGTAGGGGTTCACGTCGGTAATCTCCTCGTACATGTCGAAGAGGTTGCCGTAGCGCTGCTTGATGCGCTCCTTGCCCAGACGCTCGATGGCAGTCTTGAAGTCGAGGAATACGGCCAGACCCGTCTCGTTGACACCGTAGCCGGCATCGCAGCGCTCCTTGGCGGCACGCGAAGCGACGTCACGCGGCACGAGGTTGCCGAAGGCCGGGTAGCGGCGCTCCAGATAGTAGTCGCGGTCCTCTTCGGGAATGTCCGAGGGCTTCTTGGCACCCGAGCGGATGGCCTTCACGTCCTCAAGCTTCTTGGGAACCCAGATGCGGCCGTCGTTACGCAGCGACTCCGACATGAGGGTCAGTTTCGACTGCTGGTCGCCGTGTACGGGGATGCAGGTGGGGTGAATCTGCGTGAAGCAGGGGTTGGCGAAGCCGGCACCCTTGCGGTAGCACTGGAATGCGGCCGAGCCGTTCGAAGCCATGGCGTTGGTCGAGAGGAAGAAGACGTTGCCGTAGCCGCCCGTGGCCAGCACGACGGCGTGGGCGCCGAAGCGCTCGATTTCACCCGTAACGAGGTTGCGGGCGATGATACCGCGGGCCTCACCGTCCTCGATGACGATGTCGAGCATCTCGTGACGCGGGTAGCTCTTCACCGTGCCGGCGGCAATCTCCTTGTTGAGGGCCGCATAGGCGCCCAGCAGCAGCTGCTGTCCGGTCTGGCCGCGGGCGTAGAACGTACGCGATACCTGCGCGCCGCCGAACGAACGGTTGGCCAGCAGGCCGCCGTATTCGCGTGCGAAGGGGACGCCCTGAGCCACGCACTGGTCGATGATGAGGTTCGAAACCTCGGCCAGACGGTAGACGTTGGCCTCGCGGGCGCGGTAGTCGCCGCCCTTGATGGTGTCGTAGAAGAGACGATATACCGAGTCGTTGTCGTTCTGGTAGTTCTTGGCTGCGTTGATACCGCCCTGAGCCGCAATCGAGTGTGCGCGGCGGGGCGAGTCCTGGATGCAGAATACCTTGACGTTGTATCCCAGTTCACCGAGCGAAGCGGCTGCGGAGGCACCGCCCAGACCCGTTCCGACGATGATGATGTCGAGCTTGCGCTTGTTTGCGGGGCTTACGACCTTGATAGCTGCCTTGTGGTTGCTCCACTTCTGTGCGAGTTCGCCGGCAGGAATTTTTGCATCTAATTTGAAAGCCATATCTGTTGTGTGTTTATTTTTTGTTGAATCACTTCGCCGTGTCGCATGCCTTCCCTCAGGGATTGCACCGCGGGCCGGAGAGCCGCGCGGAAGCCGGCATGCGGAGCCGGACCGGAATTAGCATGCGCCGCAGCAGCAGATGCTCTTGAGGAAGAAGATGACAACCACCAGCGCGAAGCCCAGGAATACAATCGTGGCGACGATGTTGGCGATGCACTTCAGACGGGGATACCACGTGTTGTTGGCCCAGCCCACGGTCTGGAACATCGACCACACGCCGTGCGTGAGGTGGAACCACAGGGCGGCAAACCACAGCAGATAGATAATCACGTAGTACCACTGCGAGAAGGTGTAGGCGATGAGCGAAGCACCGTCGGCGGGGCCGAAGCCCAGCGAGTTCTGGTGCTGGCCCATGATTTCCACGAGCTGCATCTTCGACCAGAAGTTGAACAGGTGGAGCAGCAGTCCGCCCAGGATAATCCATCCCAGCAGCAGCATGTTCTTCGAAGCCCACTGTACGCCCTTCTCCTTGACCGTGACGGCGTAACGCTCGTTGCCTCGTGCACGGTAGTTGTTCACCGTGAGGACGAGGGCGTAGATGAAGTGAATCAGTACGCCTGCGGCCAGAACGACGGTGCCGGCCAGTGCATACCAGTTGGCGCCCAGGAACGCGCAAATCGAGTTGTAACCCTCGGGCGAGATAATCGCCACGACGTTCATGGACATGTGGAAGAGGATAAAGAGCACGAGGAAACAGCCTGTCACGCTCATTACTAACTTCTTGCCAAGAGATGAATTGGTTAAAAAGCAGCTCATAATAAATTGAAAAATTTGTTTATATTTGTTTGTGATTTGTGTTCCCGAGCGCAAATATAGCCATTGTTTGCGGAATAACAAAGCTCGGAGCCGGGAATTTGACGGGAATTTTGTACTGAAACTGAACATGGAGAGACGAAGCAAGAAGGAGATACGCGCCGCGATGAAACGGCTCAACCGTTCGTTGCGGGGCGAGGTGCGCGCCGAGGTTTCGGAGCGGCTCTTTGCGGCGGTCGAGCGGCTGCCGTTTTTTGCGTCGGCGCGGACGGTGGCGCTCTTTGCGGCGCTGCCCGACGAACCGGCCACCGACGCCGCGCTGGAGCGCTGGAGCCGCACGAAGCGGCTGGTGCTGCCGCGCGTCGAGGGGGAGCGGATGTCGTTCGTGGCGTACGACCCCGCGACGCTCCGCGAGGGGGCCTTCGGCATCCTCGAGGCCGGCCCCGACGCCGTGCCCTGTCCTCCCGGAGAGATAGACCTGGTGGTGGTCCCCGGTACGGCCTTCACCCTGGCGGGCGGGCGCATGGGGCGCGGCCGCGGATACTACGACCGCTACCTCTCGGACCCCCGGTTCCGGGGCGTGAAGGTCGGGGTCTGCTACGCCCACCAGGTGGTGGCCGAGCTGCCCCTCGAGCCGCACGACGTGCTGCTCGACTGCGTGGTCACGCCGCCGGGGCCGATGGCTCCAGCGGAGCTTGTGGCCGCCTTGCGCGGCGCCTTCGGCTGGGAGGCTCCGCTGCCGCTGCTCTTCGGCTATGCGGAGGAGCCCGGGCGCGTGGCACCGCTGCGGGCCGGCTGCCTCTTCCGCGAACTTGCCGAGCTGTGCAGCGAGGGCGGTGCGTGTGCCTTCAACGCCTCGAACATCGGTTGCGGCGGAGGCCGTTTCTATACGGGATTCGCTCCGCTGCCGGCGCGCGTGCCCGACTTCGTGTCCTGCCGCGAGCGTTACAAGCAGAGCCCCGAATCGGTGGCGGAGCATGTGCGGCGGCTCGACGTGCGGCCGGCACCCCGTCCGTGGCTCCGCTTCGAGCGGCTCGATGCGGCCGCGAGCTTCGAGGGGGCCGAGGGGCTGCTCTTCTTCGCCGGGTCCGACATGCTGGCGGGGCTCTTCGCCTGGGCCTCCTACGACAACGATGCCGAAGATGCCGTTGCGGCCCCCTTCGGCTCGGGGTGCGGCGTGATGATTGCCCGGGTCGTCGAGGAGAACCGGCGGGGCGGGCAGCGCTGCTTCCTGGGGCTCTTCGACCCCTCGGTGCGGCCGTGGGTCGGGGCGCATGAGCTGGGCTTTGCGGTGCCCGTGCCGCGTCTGGCGTCGATGTGCGCATCGCTGCCGGCGACGGCTCTGAGCGGTACGGACGGTTGGCTGCGCGTGCGCGAACGGATGGAGGCGAACGGTGCGGAGTGATTCTATGTAATGTAAAGAATATGGAGCAGAACAACGGAGTGAAGCGGCGGAGGGTCGCGCTGGTGCTTGCCGGCGGCGGAGCCCGGGGCGTGGCCCACATCGGGGCCATTGAGGAGTTGGAGCGGCGCGGCTATGAGATTGGAGCCGTCGCCGGAACGTCGATGGGGGCGCTCGTGGGCGGCATGTACGCCTCGGGCCACCTCGAGGAGTTCAAGGAGTGGATGTGTGCGCTCGACCGCTACCGGGTCTTCAGTCTGGTCGACTTCACCTTCAGCACCGAGGGGCTGGTCAAGGGCAGCCGCGTCATCGAGGCGATGAAGGAGCTGATTCCCGACATGCGCATCGAGCAGATGCGCATCCCCTTCACGGCCGTCTCGGCCGACCTGCTGAGCGGCAGTGAGGTGGTCATCGAGCGGGGCGGGCTCTACGATGCGATTCGGGCCTCGATTGCCATCCCGTCGGTCTTCCGTCCGGTCCACCGCGACGGCATGGTGCTGACCGACGGCGGAATCGTCAACCCGCTGCCGCTCAACCGCGTTCGTCGCTGTGCGGGCGACCTGCTGGTGGGGGTCGACGTCTGCGCCCCCTTTGCGGGTGCGGGGAGTGCCGCCGCGGATGCGGAGGCGTCGGAGGCGGCTGCGGGCGACACCCGCGAGGGGCTGTGGCACGGGGCCGGACGCCGGGCCCGCAGCATCGGTGCGGCCGTAGGCAAGCTGCCGTCGCTGAACTACTACAAGCTCATCACGGCGGCGACCGAAATCATGACGCAGCACCTCACGCGGCTGATGTGCCGGCTCTATGAGCCCGACATGCTCTTCGAACTGCCGGCCGACCGTTTCGGCCTGTTCGAGTTCTACCGTGCGCAGGAGATTGTCGAGGCGGGCGCCGAGGCGGCGTGCCGGGTGCTGGACCGCTGGGAGGCGGGTGCCGACGCCCGGGGCGACGAGGACTCCGTGCAGCGTGACGAGGGGCTAAGATTGTGAGCCGCCGGCCGCTTCGGCACGGTATTTGCGACCACCGGATACAGCGGGCGGTACGTATTGGATGCAAAAGAAAAAGCGACGGTCCGCAATCGAAGAATTCCGTAAATTCGGTGACGCAACTTTACACTTTTCTTGGGCCGTCGCAAGGTCGTCCGGGCATCCGGATATTCGGCGTGAGCGGCCGGATTCCGTACGACTCACAAAGATAACGAAAGTTCCCATACTTGGGGCCTCTTTCTCCGGAAAAGGGCCGGGAGTGTCCAAAAGGCCAAGAGGTCGGACCTTTCGCACCATCGGTCTCCGTCTGCGGAGCCGCGACGCGGGCGTCCTGCCGCGGACGAGCATCGTGCGGCCTGCCGCGGCCGGGAAGAGGGGAAACAAAGGGAGCGGAGCTCCGGAGACCGTTGTGGTTTCCGAAGCTCCGCTCTCTGTTTGTCTGCCTGCCGGGCCCTATTTCTTGCGGCTGCGCGGTGCAAACTCGGCCGTCTTGCGGTGGCTGTCCCGGCCGATGGGGATGCCGATGCCGGCCGTGACGTAGGCCGTGCTCTGCCGGATGGGAATCCACTGCGGCGTATGGCGCGAGGTGAGCAGGTCGGTGGCGATGAAGAAGTGCAGCCACCGCGGGTGGATGCTCAGACCCAGCCCCACGGCGCCGCTGCGGTTGTCGAGCGCCGAGTAGCTGCCCGTGAAGGTGAGCCATCGCGTGGGCTGGATGTTGACCGAGGCGGTGATGTTGTGCACCGTCGAGTAGTTCAGGAAGCGGAGCGTGTAGAGCAGTCCGATGCCGATGCGGCGCTTCCAGAGCTTGTACTCCAGTGCGGCGTTGACCGAGGCGCGCAGCATCCGTGTCGGTGCGGAGCTCTCCACGGGGGTGAATCGCAGCAGCTCGAGGTCGAAGTCCGGGGCGGGGGTGCCGTTGTCGGGAACGTCGACGCCCGTGAACTCGGTCTCGCGCGAGGAGACGCCCGTGACGCTCTTCCGGTCGCTCCAGCTGATGAAGCCCAGGTCGGTAACCGCCAGCGAGGCCTGCAGCTGGGGCAGGATGTCGTACGTGGCGCCCAGGTCGACGGCAAGTCCGTAGCCCGAGGGCCCCTTGGGGCTCGTCTCGAGGTCGCCCAGCCCGAAGAGTCCGCTCTCGGTGTCGGGGTTGGCCTTCGTGCCGTCGGCCGTGATGTCGATGGTGCCGTGGGTGGCGACGGCCCAGCGGTCGTTCTGCAGCGTGACGTCGAAGCGGTCGTAGTCCATCTGCATGCGGGCAAGTCCGACCAGCAGCTTGCCGCGGAAACCGATGTAGAGACGGTCGTCGAGCAGCGGCATCGAGTAGTTGAAGCCCACCTCGAGGTAGCTCTCGGCCATCAGTCCGATGTCGCTGATGTGCCCCTCCTCGCCGCGTTTGAGAAACTCGAAGAGCGAGCGGGGCAGGGTGGTCTCCTCGGAGATGCGCAGCGCGAGGTCGAACGACCAGAAGTTCTTGTGGTTGGCGGTGAACATGCCGATGCCGAAGAGGTTGATGCGGGTTTCGGCACCGATTCGGTTTTGTGCGCTCAGGCCGCTCAGCGCCACGTCGGCCGGCACGGAGCTGTCGAGCAGCGTGACGAGCCGCCCGTTGCGCGGGTAGAGTATGTTGTCGAGGGCGACGTTGCCGTTGATTCCGACCTCCATGCCGCCGATTCCGGGCAGGTTGACGTAGCCGCGCTGCGGGGCGAAGGCGGGGTTGAGCTGCGAACGGTAGGTCGACCCCTCCATGAAGTACAAGGTGGGATTCTGGGCGGCAAGTCCGGTTGCGAGGAGCAGCGCCGCCAGCAAAAGGGTTGCTTTTTTCATTGCGGGAGTCGGTTTAGAGGTCGAACTTCAGTGCGCCGTGCTTGACCAGATGGAGGCTGATGTCCACCTGCGTCGGGTTGCCCTCCTGGGCGTCGGGGCCGAAGCCCTTGCCCGGGTAGTAGCGCTCCACAATCATGGGGATGTCGAGGTCGATGCCGCGGACAATCGTGCGGATGTCGTCGGCGAAGAGGCGCGTGGCGGGGAGCTCGTTCGTGGCGCAGTTGGCCTCGATGGTCGAGGTGAAGGTCACCGCAGTGGGGCGGAAGAGGGGCGAGATGCTCAGCGTGACGGGGAGCCGGTTGTCAATCGTTCCGCGGAGGTGGAGCGTATTGGTCGGGTTGGCCGTCTCGCGGGGGTCGAGGTTGTCGGCCAGCATGTCGACCACCTCGTCGCTGATGTCGATGCGGTCGACGCGGTAGCTCAGATTCTCCATGTTGACGTCGAGCCCCGTCAGATACCCCGTCGCCAGCGCCTTGACCTCGACGCCGAGCCGTTCGCGCATCGTGGGGTCGTCGGTGTAGGCGGTGACGAATGCACTCTTGAATTCATCGCGCGATACGCCCGGCAGCAGCTCCGCGAAGGAGTCGTAGTACTTCTGCTGCAGCAGCGTGGCCACGGCGTCGAGCTTCGCGGCGTCGGTGGTCATCTGCGCGAGCAGCTCCGGCAGCACTTCGTCGTCGATGTAGGCCGCATCGTGGAGCAGCCGCTGCACGTCGGCATAATAGCCGTTCGCATCCTCATCGGGCAGTCGGGTCGGAAGCCAGATGTCGGCCTCCTCGAAAATCCGGTCGATGCGTGTTCCGTCGTTGTTGTTGATGTCGTCCATCGTGATGCGGACCCTGGCCAGCGGCGCCTCGAAGGTCGATGTCTCGTCGCCGATGGTGATGTTGTCGGCGTCGACGTTTCGCAGGTCGTAGTCGTTGTCGACGCAGGCCGTCGCAAGAAGGACGAAAAGCATGAAAATAGAGAGTTTCTTCATAACCTTTCTTAAAATGTCGCACAAAAATAGCACAAGGGGAAAAACAAACAATAAAAAGGAGGTTTTTATCAATTTAAATTTCGTGATATATTTGTTACATTTGCACCACGTATGAGTGAAACGGTCCGCGATTCGCTGAAGGAGCAGGTCTCCCGGCTCCCCCTCTCGCCCGGCGTCTACCAGTTCGTGGACCGGACGGGGACCATCATCTATGTGGGTAAGGCCAAGAGCCTGCGCAAGCGGGTCTCCTCCTACTTCGTACAGAGCCGTGAGCACAGCGCCAAGGTGCGTGTGATGGTGAAGCAGATTGTCGAAATCCGCCACATCGTCGTGGGGAGCGAGACCGACGCCCTGCTGCTCGAAAACTCGCTCATCAAGACGCTCCAGCCCCGCTACAACATCCTGCTCAAGGACGACAAGACCTATCCGTGGATTGTCGTGCGGCGCGAGCCCTTCCCCCGCGTGCAGTCGACGCGTACGCTCGTGCGCGACGGTTCGCAGTACTTCGGCCCCTACGGCTCGGTGATGATGCAGCACAGCGTGCTGGACTTCATCCGCGAGGTGGTGCCGCTGCGCACCTGCAAGCTCAACCTCTCGCCCGAGGCCATCGCCCGGGGACGCTATACGGTCTGCCTGCAGTACCATCTGGGCAACTGCAAGGGGCCCTGCATCGGGGCCCAGAGCGAGGAGGAGTACGACCGGCTGGTCGACATGGTCGTCTCGGTGCTCAAGGGCGACCTGCGCCCCGTGCGCACCTACCTCGAGGGGGAGATGCAGCGGGCGGCCGAGGCGCTCCGCTTCGAGGTGGCGCAGCGCTACAAGCAGCGCCTCGATGCGCTGGACAACTACGCCGGGCGGTCGGTGATTGTCAGCGCGCGGATTCGCGACGTCGACGTCTTCTCGCTGCTGCCCGACGACGATGTGGCCTACTGCAACTTCGTGCGCATCCGCCACGGCTCCATCATCGGCGTCTCGACCGTGCGTCTGACAACGGGTGTCGGCGCCGACGAGCGCGACATGCTGACGCTGGCCATCCAGCACATCGTCGAGCAGATTGGCGGCGGCGAGCTGGCGCGCGAGGTGATTGTCCCCTTCCTCCCCTCGACGACGCTGCTCTTCGACGGGGTGACCTTCACGGTTCCCAAGCGCGGCGAGAAGCTCGAACTGCTCGAATTCTCGCAGAAGAGCGCCCGCATCTACCGGGCCGAGCAGCTCAAGAACCTCGAAATCAAGAATCCCGAACGCCATACCGAGCGGCTGATGAACGCCCTGCAGAAGGAGCTGCACCTCGACCGCCAGCCGCGCCACATCGAGTGCTTCGACAACTCCAACCTTCAGGGCTCCAACCCCGTGGCCTCGTGTGTCGTCTTCCGCGACGGCAAGCCCTCGCGGAAGGAGTACCGCCACTTCAACATCAAGACGGTGGAGGGGCCCGACGACTATGCCTCGATGCGCGAGGTGGTCTACCGCCGCTACAGCCGCCTGCAGGCCGAGGGGGCCGAACTTCCCGACCTGATTATCGCCGACGGCGGCAAGGGGCAAGTGGGCATCATCCACGAGGTGCTGGAGGCGCTGGGGCTCGACATCCCGATTGCCGGTCTGGCCAAGGACGATCGCCACCGCACGGCCGAACTCTACTGCGGCTATCCGCCGCTGCTGGTCGGACTGCGCCCTACCTCGCCGCTGTTCCACTTCCTGGCGAGCATCCAGGACGAGGTGCACCGCTTCGCCATCACGTTCCATCGCCAGAAACGCAGCAAGGCATTCATCCACAGCGAACTGGAACAAATCGAAGGGGTGGGGGCCAAGACCGTCTCAACGCTGTTGGCCCACTTCCGCTCGGTGGCCAAGGTCCGCGCGGCCAACATCGGCGAGCTGTCGGCGCTGGTGGGCAGCGCCCGGGCGCAGCGAATCTACTCCTTCTTCCATCCCGAGCAGTGACGCCTGTCGGTCAGTAGGGGCGGATGGAGGAGCGGAATCAACCGCTTTTTGTCGCTGACACCGAATAAATTCGGACCAAAGTTTTTGAATTGGTGAATTTTTTATACCTTTGCTGTCCCGATTCGCTCGACCGTGAGAGAGTCTGCCCGGATGGCGGAATCGGTAGACGCGTTGGTCTCAAACACCAATGACAGCAATGTCGTGCCGGTTCGACCCCGGCTCCGGGTACCAGGAAAATCGCTTAATCTGTTGATATATACAGATTAAGCGATTCTATTTTTCCGGATTTTCCCCACATTTTCCCCACACGTGCTGAGCTGCTACTATTTTATTCAGTTTGTGAGACTCAAAAGTGAAGGCAAACCTTAACAGACCTTGTACTGCCTGGCGTGATTCTCAAGTTGTTTATTCTTGAACGACAACTCTTCCACTCGCGTATCGAAACATTGTTCTGCGGCATCCATGATTTCCAGATAGGTGGAAATGAAGGTGGTAAAGTCAAGCAATGTGCGGATATAGGTATCGATGGAAAAAAGGAGTGTATCACCATCTACAATTACTTTGCAGCACCAAATGTATTGCATGGCTGTTGCCGCAGCATTGCAGGCTATCTCTTCGCGTTCTGAATCCGTCCATTCATACGCTTTCAGCAATTGGATATAACCCTCTTCAGGAAAATAACGGATTAAATATTTCTCATTTTCACGGAGAAATGCGACAACATTCTCCTCTAATGGTTGCGACAAGTAACCGCTGTGTTCCAAAAATTCACACAGCTCTTTCTGAAAATGTCCGCCAGAAGGGAGCACCATGAACCTATTTTCAGCGTTATTTTTATGTTCTTCGCGCCATGTTTCCGACAGGGTTTTCTCTTCTTTGTTGGAGATTATGTAACCAACCAGTAACGAGACGAATATAATGGCTATTGTTGCCCACATAGTTATTTATTTTTTATGATTAATTTAGAATTGATATTGTCAATCGTGATTATTCCGAAACGCTCCAGAACACTCTGCCCCAATAATAACGGGGCCTGTTGATTGTGGACAACCGAAGCATCGATATTCCGGAGTACGGCATTTCCTATTCGAATCTCACGCAATCGAATTACGGTTCCTTCATGGATTTCGCCGGTGGCCGTACTGAAATATTCCTGACCAAGAATGTCTCCGTCTTTCAAGTAGCCATTTTTCAGCATGAATGCGGCTTCAACGGATGATATGGATACGCTGCTGGCTCCTGTATCCAAGATGAACTTTAATGGCAGGTCGTTGATTGTGCAAGGTATTTCATAGATGTTCCCATATCGTCTCTTCATGGGAATTTCTGAAACCTCTCCGATATGTTCTTCTTCCGGAAGGATGACTTTGCTTTGTGTTACATGTTCATTATATTCCTTGATTAAGGATTGAAATTCAGGTAGAGAACGAAGCGGATCCATGTCGTCATCATGTTCGATGTGGGCAAAGCTACGATACCCTTTTTCCAGCGCATCATGTAATGCCTGCAAAGCTTCCTGAAAACGCGTCATGCGAGTCAGAAGACAGGCTTTGTCGTAATAATTTCCCGCACTCGTGGAATCCGAAGCCAAAATTGCATCCATCCAATCCATAGCCTCGGCATCATGTCCGAGAAAATGAAGCGCATAATGGCGGCAACTGCCGCTTTGGGGAATTGTATCCAGCCGGATGACCTCTTCAAAGTCAGAACGAGCCTTTTCATCCTCTTTGTGACGGAGGTATAATTCGCCTCGCATGAGGTAGATATACGGAAAACTTTTGTCGACGTCAATTCCGGCATTGTAATCCCGCAAGGCTGAATTATCATCACCCTGCAGTTCATGGCACCATCCCCGCTGGTAATAGGCAAAAGCAACGGTCGGTTCTAGTTCGATGCCTCGCGTAAAATCAGCAATAGCATGTTCATATTGCCCGCCATGTCGATAAAAATCACCTCGGTTTACTACCGCCGTATAATTATTTCCATTTCCAGCTTCGATGCAACGGGTCATGTCAGCGACAGCTTGTTCCCAATCTCCGATCTCATTGTAACAAATTCCCCGATAATAATACAGTCGAGCCGAAGAGCCGTACTCCTGTTCCAATCGATTATATTCGACAATTGCTTTTGCATAATCTCCATTCCACTCATATATGGATGTTCGCAGCCATTTCCAGGGAAGACTTTCTTGTGCTTTGTTGATTCGCTCCGAAACCCGGGCCAGAGCATAGCTCAGATGTTTTCTGCATATAGATTCGACGGCAACCATATCCGGGTCATCCGATTTGTCAAAATAGATCAACGCATCATCAATTGCCATATCCACGTTGCCTGTTTTGTCGTAAATCTGCATCCGGAAATGGTAGATCTCGTCATAATCGGCATTATAGCGTTCACATTTGTCGATCCATGACAAAGCCAGATCATATTCGCCTCGGACAAGTCCATTACGGGCCAGGCCAATCATGGCGGCCTGGTTGGTAGAATCTTCGTTCAGAATTGAACGGTAATCCGTATCGGACCGGGTATAGTTGCCCAGTTTGTAATGAATCTGTGCCCGTTCAAGAAGGATCTCAGACTTTAATCCATCGCGGTCATGAGCAGACAGACGACAAGCTGTATCGAGGTCGGCCAATGCTTGATTCATATCTTCGAATTGTCGGGCGTAAATCATTCCCCGCCATAAATAAAGAGCGCTTTCCGAGTGTTTGAATCGCTTGGGTTTGTAGCATGCTATTGCCCTATTGATGTCTTGCAGAGAGAGGTCGTATCTCTCCTGGATAGTATAAATGCACGAACGCAAGAACAAGGCGTCTATATGTTGAGGGACTTCCTCTAACTGCAAATCAAGCAGATGCAATATCTTTTGCGGATTACCGTCGTTTTCGTAGAGTTCTTCGGCCTGCCTGAAGTAGTAATCGGATGGTTGTTTCTTTTGTGCGACACCGAGTTGAATTCCAGATAGAAGGATTACGATAATTAGAAAGAGATTCTTTTTCATGCTATCATTTGATATTTGGGTGATTATGCGGCAAGGAGACCTGCTTCGGCAATGTGTGTGTGACATTGTTGTAGGCGAGTCATAAAGTTTCGACGATAATAAAGATTTCGCTCCAATTTGGAGACAGTGCGCTCCAGTAGAGCCTGTTCTTCTTGCAATCTGGTGTATTCCGGGAATTGAATAGCATATGCCTGCCGTATCTTTTGTCGTGCAGTGTCCGGATTTTTCTCATACAGTGTATCCAATGCCTCCTCATGTTTCATGATGGCTTTACTGCATACATCCAATTCGATGTTTTTTTTGTTCAGTTGAGTCTGTAGTTCATTTATTCCGCAATGAATCTTCTCCATGTTCTCTTCAATTTCAGTTGCGATTGCGCGATTATGATGTTGAATGATTTGGATTGCATCCTCGGCTGGCTGATATATGGATGTTGCTTTCTGAAGTTTGTCAATGAAGCGAAGAGCGTTGGTTGTCTTTTCTGCTTTGAAAACAATTGCCAGCTCATCCGGGTAGATTTGATAACTTTCAAGATCGTTCCCGGATATGTTGTGAACGGAATATAATCCATCCGATTCTATTTTTCGATTTTTGACATCCTCAATAACCACCTTGGGATTCTGTTGAATGTAGTTCAAACCTTCCAACATCTCCGTAATTTCATGTTCCAGCCAGTTGTGAGCGAAAGAAGAATCCCCTTGTTGGGCCCGGTTACCGATATCGGCAACAAAATCAAGTGCGACCTGCCAGCTTTCACGTTCCGTATTGTAGGATCGCGTATAGGCAATGATGTCGGCCATACGGGCGTAATAGTATCGGACAAGTTGTGAGTAGGGTAACAAGTCTATTCCTTTGTAACGCACATTGACGAAGAAATAGGAGGAAGCCCCATATCCGAAGTTGGTCATTACTTTGATGTCGAGATCTTTGCTAATTTTGTATAGTATCTCTTTCCATCCAATTTTCTCATGAGACATCATGCGGATAGTCGGCTGTTCTTTGAGTTTGGAGGATGTCGCCGTAAAATCAACGGCCTCGACATAGCGAATTGCTTGGGTCAAAAACGTCGATTTAAGCTGCTCTTCGTAACGTTTCTCCTCATGAGCGATCTCTGTGGGCATCATTGCTTGGTTGATGAATGGTCCTCTTTCGGCATAACGTCGACGGATTTGTTCTTCAATCTGCTGTTTCCCGACCTTGTATTCATCGAACTTCAGCATCTGGGGATAACATACATAGCCTATGTAGGAGGATGAATAGCTGTGCGGGAGGCAACAGTCATACGCTTGTTTCTTGCTGTGCTTGAAGTGCATTTCAAAACACTCCTGAAGGTCCAATACCGTGCGATTGGGGTTGTTGGCCATCGCTTTGAGTTTATTCAGAAGTTCGTCCGATTTTTGGATGTCAATCCGTTCATACGAGTAAACTCCGTCATTTTCCTTGACTACCCCAATGTAGTCTCTGTTGATTTCCTGATTCATGTTAACTTAGGGACAGTCGTTTAATACCGTCATTATGAGTCAATCGGCAGACTGTCCCGGTAATTTTTCCGATCGAACTCATCTTTTTATATTTTCGGCTCCGTTTCGGAGCCCCTTTTTTCATTTTTGGACCCAACTGG
>JFBN01307189.1_pt1 | contig 92951 bp, 87 predicted proteins | sample 768741 | NCBI WGS metagenome assembly JFBN01 (sample SAMN01983846, study PRJNA193217) | chicken gut metagenome | biome: terrestrial biome; isolation source: ceca of Broiler chicken | host: Gallus gallus | place: United Kingdom: England | collected 2010-09-07
AGTAACCCGTAGACTCGAAGAGACAGAAACCCCCCGACATTCGTCGGGGGTTTTCTCTTATCGCAAAGAAAAAAGAACAATGGGACGAACTACCTCATTACCCATTACGAACCCGGATTGTAACGCAAAAAGCCCCTCGAAAGGACTTCTCGGAATCCATCCCGAGACCTTTCGAGGGGCTTTTATTTACCCATAGACGGGCTTCCGCGCTATAATAGAAATGCCCGAACCAAAAGCCCGATGGTGATGATGACGCCGACCACGGCCCAGATGATAGTCATCACCTTGATGTCGCGTCGCTCCAGACGGCGCAGCTGCTGACGCTGCGCGTCCCTCTGCGCCTTTCTCATACGCAGCCTGTACACCAGGCAAATGACGCCAAACGCGGCGAGCCATATCAAAAACGGCAGGAACCCGATGCCAATGAGCACGATAGGTGCTGTCTTCATAACTTTCTATCTCCTTTCTCCGAGCGCCCGCACGGGCGCTTGTGTTTTTCCGTACGACCTGTGACCAGGCCCGTACGCGTACCAAGAGGCGGCTTCTGCCGCCGGGTGTGTTCGTAGAACAGTCGTCCCTAATAAGAGACAAAGGAGGAATAACCATGCAACACAAAAACCGATATCGCAAACTGCACATCCTGCAGAACATAACCGCAACCCTGCTCTTCCTCGCGTTCTTGTTCCTTGCCGGAACAGCCGGAAGCCTTGAGATGGACACCATCGGACTCGGGCAGGCGTGCCTCCAACTCATCGGAGGAATCGCCGTCTCCGTCCCACTCGTGTACTTCTTCCAGTACCTGTGGGAGCTTGAGCAGTCCATGCGGGAACAGGACCGAATCGTCGCCGAGCGTCGTAAACGCCGCGAGAAATACTGGAGGTCCTACTTCTGCGGATAACATCGCGCGCCGTGTCCCCATGCGGGGATGCGGCGCATTTTTTTTCCTCCCTTCGTCGCCATGCATCCTTATAATATCGCATTTCTGCTCATATATCAAGAGAAATATAACATTCCGCCCCATACCTCGCGCACCCATACGGTCCGTCGCACGCACAGCGACGCCGGCCCATGAAACGAAACCCCTTCAGAAACGCGAAAAATGCCCCGTAAAGGCCATAAAGACCTTTCGGGGCATTCCTCTCTGCCTACGGCGGAAAAACGTCTCAGAATCGCTCTGAGAGCCTCCTACGATGTCTTACCGTCGGAGTCATCGTCTTTGCAATGCTCAACAGGCTCCTCGTGCACATCTTCTGACGCGCCGTCCGTCACCGACGTCACCTCGGCATCCGCAACGGCTGCAAACCGAGCCTTCGGATGCTTACGGCGATACACGCGATAACCAACCAGGCATGCGACGCAGATAACGGCCAGCATCAGCCAATTACGGGCGATGACCAGCAGAAGCCCGCCGAAGAACGCCAGACCGCCAGACCATCCGAGTGCCAGAGCCTCAACCAGCTTGTTACCATAACCTGCGGCCTCGCTGCGCATATCAAGCGCACTGCGCTCCACGATGTCCACGTTCAGCGTGGAATACGTGGTCACGTCATCATAGTGCTCGATACGGTCCTGCAGGGACGCCACATAGCTCTCCTGCTCCGTCACGCGTTCCAGCACGGACAGACGCTCGTCCACCGTCGTGGCGCTTTCCTGTATCTCACGCAGGCTCGCAAGCTCGGACTGAGCCGTCTCAAGCTCCGCCTCCAGAGACGTATACGCCTCCGTGATGTCCACCGCGGATATACGCTTCTCGGCAACCGTCACGCCCTCGATGCTCTCGATGGCCTCCACGGCATCCTCGAAGGATGCCTCGGGAATGCGGACGGTCAGCTCCGCATGACGGTAATCCGAATCACTCGGACCATAGTCGCTGTACCCGACGCTATCGTCGGACACGTAGCCTCCATGGGACTCCACCAGGCCGTACACGCCATCGTATGCCTTGTCGAAGTCCGTGGTCTCCAGCTCCTCGTAACCCTGGTAGACGCGCTTCGTCTCACTCTTGTCACGCGATGCAGACCCCTCGTCGATGGTCGCCACGGATGTGTCACCGGAATCATAGGAGTCCGATACATAGCTATCCGAAGCACCCAACCCGTCGATGGTGTTGATACCGCCACCACCACTGGTGCTGATAATGCCGGATAACGCCTGCAGCAGAACAAAGAGCACGAAAAGGGCGAGCACCGCCCATCCGCACACTGCCGCTACGACGCCTCCGACACGAAGGGTCTTGTGTCCCTTCTTCGTTCCGTTCGTCTCGTTCATAAGATATTCCTCTCTCCTTCCTGCGCCGTCAAAGGCGCGCTTGTCAGTCGGTGCCCGTGGCCAAATAGTCCGGGAGCCGGGTCAACCTCGGCGCCATCTCGTTGGCAAGGCACGCTGCGAACGCAGGCTCCGAGCCGAACAGGAGAACGCCGTCCTTTGCGCGGGTCACCGCTGTGTACATCAAGTTCCTCGTGGCGAAGTTTTTCGCCCATGTCTGTGTCATACGGGGCGAAACCGCCAGAAGGACGCGACTGTACTCGCTCCCCTGGCTCTTGTGCACCGTCAGCGCATAACCCAGCTCCACATCATGCATATCAGCGAACGGGATGTCCACCATCCTGTTGTTGTCGAGCAGGATGCGAACCCAGCCATCCGCCGTCGCCGTCACGATATGCCCCGTATCGCCATTCACCACGCCGATATCGCGCATGTTCCTGACAATAAGCACACGGTCGCCGATACGAAGCTGGGAACCGTAATAGGACGACCCCGACACAGGCTTACCCAGCGGGTTCAGCTCCTCACGGATACGCAGATTCAACTTCACTACCGACAGCGGGTCCTTCTCGGACTTGAACGTACCCAGCAAGCACACCTGCGACGGCTCCAAGGCGCCTTTGCCCGTCACCAGACCCATGTATGCCAACACGATGTCATCGAACACGGAAGACGATGACGGTGCACTCCACGAGAACGCGTCGTCATATTTCACGTCCCCGATACGCCCCTCCACGATGGCGTCGCCGTTGTCCACCAGGGTCTGAGAGTCTTTGGCACGATAGCACGTCACAAGCTCCGTCACAGGTAGAACGCCCGACTCGATAAGGTCGCGGAACACCTGTCCGTTGCCGATGGAGGGAAGCTGATTGGCATCACCGATGACGACCACCTGCGCCCCGTCCAAATACTTCGTGAAATGACCCATGGTCACAGCGTCTACCATGGACGCCTCGTCAATGATGACCAACGTCCCGTTGAACGTGTCAGGCGTCACCGACGGGTTCACCAGAAGCGACGCCATGGTCGCCACCACGACGCGACATTCGTCCGCATCCACAAGCTCGGCCAGACGTGCCGTTGCCTTGCCCGTGTACGACGTCAAATAAATGGGCGCATGCATGCACTGGTTCCAACAGTCACAGATGCACGACGCCACCTGGGTCTTGCCACGACCCGGCCCGCCCGTCACGATAGACACACGATTGAGCAGAGCATTCATGACGGCCATCATCTGAAAACCGTCCACGGAGGCGTTCCCCGCCGCATCTACGAAACCGTTCTTCTCGTAATACGCCTCGATGTCACGGGTCAACCCCTTCGTCGTACCGTCATAAAGCGGGGACGCATTGCGCATATACAACGCCCAGTTGGCCACTGCCTGCTCCATGTCAACGCAATGGCGCAGACAGAACAGCCAGCGTCCGTCCGAAGACTGCTCGCGCACCACGCCACGACCATCCACCATATCGTCCACATGCCCCAGCAAAGTCGATACGTCCAACCACATAGCCGGGTCGGCCTTACCGGAAAGCGCCTGCGCCTCGGCCATCCATGTCCCGAACGCAACGTCGTCGGACGCGTTCAGGCAAGTATCGCCCGTCCGGTTCAACATTCCCTTCAGCGCGTGCTCCAGCAAGGCATCGACTCGCACCGTCGCATCATGGTCACCGCCGTTGGCGAAGAATACCCGCTCCGCATCCGGGAAACGGAACCCATCCACCAGGCGAGCCACCTCGTAGGGGTTGTCTCGCAGGGCATCCAACGCCCCGGACATGCTGTACTGCACGCAGACCGCTTCAGCAGCGCGCTTCGACAGAAACGGATACGCCCGACGTACCGGGTTCATGTCCGCAAGCTCCTTCAAACGCTTCGTCAACGTGTTATAGACCGAGGGAGCCAGCGTCCTCTTGGCCTCGGTGCGTGCCGTGCGCTCTCCGCTCAGCAGACGGAACGGCGCGTCCCGTCCCAGAAGGGAACACAGGTCGCTCGCCTCCGACTGCTCAAGCTGAAAGCGGCGCACCATATAATCGACTGCCTCGTCCACAGACGCGGGCATCAGAAGCTCCTCCATGCGCATCATCGGCGTACCGTGCCAATCCCCGCCGGGCACCGCCTGCCCCTGCAGAACCATGCCCTTACGAAGGGTGATATTCGCGTCACCCACCAGGGCGACGCTACGACCGGACGCCTCGCGGGCGAAGCACCCAAATCCATAGCGGGCACCCTTCCAGACGCCCGTCACCTGGTACTGTTGCCACGTCGTACCGTACGTTCTCGCGTTATCTCGTCTTGCCATAATCGTCTTACCTCGTATATGAATCAATGTTTCGAATCTCATGTGTCGCTCATACTCATTATAGCAGAAATCCGCTCGTATATCAAGGGTTTTATGACACCGAATTGCCCGTACTCGCCGATGTTCAGCTCGTACACGACAAATGGCACCTCCACCATCGACGGCTACGCCGCCGAGTGGCGCTCCGCCATTTCGGTATGGAAAAACGCTCGTTTACGTGGTATAATAGAGATAAATATGACCGTTCGCGCAACGAACGGGAAAGGAGTTGATACTACATGACACATACCGTACGAAAGTCGGAGCAGACCTATGAGATTGCCGTTGGCGCTCAGATACTGCCCGACATGAAGCGGGAACTGGAGGCCCAGGGCATCGAGGTCGTGCGCATCGTATCACCGGGACGCCTCCTGCGGGAGCGCCCCCAGGACATAGACGCCCTGCTTGCCGAGTACGACGCGACCTTCCGCCACTGTCCGCAGAACCCGGGAGGCCTGTCCTTGGTCTGCGCCAAGGGGGAACCCTCCGACATGCGCATGCTGGCGCGCGACCTGTGTAGCGCCATGCAGCCCCGCAAGCAGCGCACCCCCGACGAGGATAAGGCGCTTCTGAGGGAGGTGGACCTGGCATGAGCAAAACACCCGACTACGTCGCCGAGAACATGAAGCGCATCTGCGCCGACATCAATCGCGGCACGTTTTGGGACAACATCTGCACGCCCACGACCCACACGGGACGCCACATCAACCGCACGCCAGGCAACATGCTGGACCGCATGGTACGGGAAGGCAAGAACCAGGTCTTCTCATTCCAGAACACTGATGACATGCACGAGTGCGTCACAGAGGCCATCCTCACGGACCTGTCGACCATATACGAGCGCGTGCGCAAATCTGACGGGGAGCCGTTCACCCACAGCGTGCGGCTGGCTGACGAAATCTACCAGGCAGAGGGCGACGAAGTAGACTTCCGCACACGCAACAAGGGGCTGGAGAGAAACATCGCCGACGGACGCATCCGCGAGATAAGCACCGACGTCACCTGCGTCGTCCTACGCAAGAACGACAGGATGCCGTACGGCTTCGCCCTCGTGTCCGCCTTCCCCGACCCAAACAGCGAGACCGCCTATGAGACCGGCAGGGACCTGTCCGCCATCGCGATGGAAACAGACGCATACAAGAACGGCAGCTACGTCATGCGCGCCTATCTGAGAGCCGCCACGAAACCGGGCACGGGTCCGTGCGCCGTGGGATACATCGCCGAGCACGAAGGCTTCCCGGAACAGATTGCCGTGTCCTTCGCATCCAACCGAAAAGGCATCGAGCACCAGGTCTACATGGACGAGCAGAGCACAATCCTTCGCTCCTACCGGCGCGAACGCGGCGAGAAAAAGCGAGCCGTCCCGTGCACCATCGGCCCGAAGCCCTGCAACAAGATGAACCTCAACGACCCCATCAACGAGGCGTATCTCTCCGACATGTATCCGAAAGAGGCGGAATACATCGCCCGCATCCAGGACCTGCTGGATGAAGAACGACTCAAGATGCCGCGAAAAGAACGCCGGCTCCCCTCCAACCACATCCAGGGCACGGACGCACAGAAGGAGAACGACTACCCGAAACCTTGATAACAAGCGCAAAATATGGTATAATACAGAAACCGGCACGAGAAGTGCGGGGTCTTACTCCTTTCTTCTCCGCCATGCCGCCGGATATTGCGCAATCGTTCCCGACACTCGCACGCGCAATAGGAAAAACCCCCGTTCGGAATCATCCGACGGGGGTTTTTCCTATTATTCGAAATCCTCGATGTCGTCGTCACCGGCATGTGGCTCCGCGTACGGCTTCACCGGAGGTTCCGCCTCGGTCGCATTGCTCACAGGTGCGCCGGCATGCGACGCGTCGTACACGTCGCGCAGACGCCTGCAGAATGCCTTCACGTCCTTCGCGCTCTTCAACTTGGACAGCTCGTCACCGAACACCTCGTACATGGCACGGCCCACAGGCTCGTATCGGCGGCGCTCGGCCGCAGCCTTCGCCTCCTGGATGCGCTTCACCTTCGCCTGCGCGTTCGCCAGCTCCTTATCGTAATCTCTTGCCACGAACATCACTCCTTTCCCCGCATCACGCGGTCAAATCGAAAAAGGGGCGCCCCGTTTCATTGGGACGCCCCTCTCGGCTTCAAACAGCAAGGACGCGCCCTTACTCGTTCACAGCGTCCTTCAGAGCCTGGCCAGGGGAGAACTTCACAGCCATCTTGGCAGGAATCTCCATCTTCTCACCGGTCGCAGGGTTCGTGCCCATGTGAGCGGCGCGCTCCACGGTCTTGAACGTACCGAACCCGATAAGCATCAGCCCGTCATCCTTGATGGCCTCCACCATCTCCTCGATGACAGCGCCCACAAAACGCTCAGCCTGTGCGTGGGACTCCGGCTTGAAGCCCTTCGCCTCCAGGTTCTTCTCTACTGCCTTCACCAGCTCGCTCTTGTTCTTCATGTCTGATATCTCCTTTCGTTATCCGATATGCGGTCAACACATCCTTCGTCGACCGTCTAAGCCGATTATATCACGCTTCTCAGCACATTGCAAGACATTTCTACTCATTTATGTGCCGAAATATCATTCACCCAAGTCAGAGGCCGTTTTTCCGGCCAACTCACAGGCCAAAACCTGTACGTCCTTGCTCACTCGACGGGGTCCGCGCATCGTCACGGAGCCGATGCCGTCGATGACCATGCGGACGGAGCGCTCCCGGGTCTGGATGTCGCGCACCTTGCGATAGGGCACGAAACGGTCTCCATCCCGGAAGCCGACCACCATGCCATCCCGGCCAAACGTCACATGCCCATCATACGCCTTGCGGTGACCGACCTGCAGACGCCCGTCCACACGTCCCCTCACGGGGCCGGCCATGGAATACAGCATCTCATGGTCGGTCTTGCGCCGCATACGGACCAAAAGGACAATGAGCGCGATGATGAGCACCGCGCACGCCACGACGGCGCAAAGCCACATGTCTCCGCTCATGACACATCGCCCCGCGTCACATGCTGCGCCAGAACGGACTCGGCGGCCTTCATCTTGATGTCGCTATTGCACGTCACGCGGCAGCGGTCATCCTCGGAGAACCACAGCTCCAACACGTGCGGATTCGGCACCGTGTACTGGAACAGCGCCACCCAAGGGCAGGTATCCTGCTCCTCGTCGCCGTCGAGGATAAACCCCTCGGCGCACAGGCTCACGTTGCCGAAATCGCGCAGACCGTCCGACCAGCGCAGCGACACATCCTTTATCTCCATGAGCGTCGCGCCCACGGAGCGCACGCGCTTCCTCTTGTTCGCCCTACGGTCCATGCGGACCAGCTCAAAGGCGACGAACACCAGAACCAGGATGGCCGCGAAGATGATGACGCCCTCCACCAGGCGCTCGAACAGGACGCATGCGATGCCCAGAAGCGCCGCGACGATGACCAGAACGGCCATGACAACGTAGACCAATATCTGTGCTGCCTTCAGCGGCTCCTTCCTCTTCTTTCTCTTCTTGCTCAATGCAAGCACGCTCCTTTCCTACGGGCGGACAGGCGCCCGTCTATGTCTTTCTTTCGTATTCTACCATAAATCCCCTCATAAATCAATAGAAAAAGCGCCCACCGTCCTCGGCAGGCGCCTGTTCATCGGCTCGTACGGAAACGGCAGGCCTATGTCGATATGGTCAGCTGACCATCGGCATCCTCCTGTCGGAACCGCTTGTTCAAGACGTCGGACGCGGAGAACTTGAAAATCACGTAGTCCCCAACGCTCGACCGACCCTCGAACTGGACCGGGTGGCCTTTATGCCTCTGCAGATAGAAGGAGCCGAACCCCGTCAAAGACAGGGTCTGGCCGCTCGCGACAACGTCATGAATGCCGGCCACGATGGCATTGTATGCGTCTGTAATATCCTCAACGGACATGTCGTTAGCGCGAGCAACTTCTGTAAGAAACTGGTTCTTGCTCATCTTGTTCTTCGTCACGTCACATCCTCTTTTCTTTCACTCGAATTGTTCAATGCTCAGCGGGATAATGCAAACCGCACGACACGTATCCCGAGAACGTACCGCGCGCAGTCAAGTTCGATTACCACCTGCTCATAGTATATCGCAAAACCGCCCATAAATCAAGCAAAACAAGAGAAAAGAGCCGGGAAGGAACGACCCTTCCCGACCCTTTCGCGTCGATGTGCACCGATATTTAACAACGGCCTACGGCTCGTAGAACTTGTCAATCTCCGCCTTGCCGGCCTCGGCCTCCAGGCGCATCCTCTCGATGCGCTGGTCCAGCTCGCGCTGACGGCGAATCTCGGCGGCCTCCGCCTTCTCCTCCGGCGTGGCCTTCTCCGAGCGCATACGCTTCATCTTGTCCGTGAAGCTCTCCGTGCGCAGACGGCGCACCGTTCTCTCTGTCAAAGGCATAGCGTGCAACCTCCCTTCCTATTCGAACTGGATGTCGTTCTCAGGCGACGACGGACTCGCCACGCGACGCCCAAGCGCCTCCGTGCGATAGTCCAAATCCGAGCGACGACCACGCCCCCTCGGGGCGGACGCCTGCGCACCGGCCTGCCTGTCGCGCTCCATGCGGTCGATGGCATCGAACTGCCGGTCGAAGTCCTTGTCCTTGCGCAGGGCGTTGTCGTTCTCCTTGTCGCGATACGCCGCACGCGTCGAGAACTCCGCCGTCATCATAATCTGATTGGCGATGTCCAGACCGCTGTCGACCACACGGCGCATCACGCTGTTCTCTCGCTTCTCCTGCTTCTCGCGGGCGACGACCTCCGGGTTGCGGAAATCGTCCACCTCGTCGGTGAAAAGAAAACTCATGGAAATCCCTCCTTACATGTACTTCTCAAGGGTGGACATGCCCGGATAGATATCCTCGGAGTCCTTGCCCTCGTCGTATACCGCTTCCTTCAGCTCGTGCGGCAAACGACGCCCCACGAACTTGTCGTCCTCGCGAGTCTCCGTCTGAGCCGCCTGTGCAGCTGCATGGCGCATCGCCTTCTCGGCGACGATGCTCTTCTGAATCTCGTGGGACACCACGCGCTCGCCGGTGGTCAGGACGCCGTAATTGTCGTCGCGATAGCGCTCACGCATATCCTCGGCAAGCTCCCCGACCATCTCGTCATGAGCCTCGGAACGCTCGTCGGTCTCCGTGAACTCCTTGGTCTGACGGAACCCGGCGTCGTCCAGCTTCTGACGCTCCTGCTCGAACTCGTCCATTCCCTTCAAATCGGCCACACGCTCCCGATACTCGGCCGTACCCATGGCCAGGGAGGTCCCGTCGGAACGGGACGCGTTCTCCCTGTCACCGGATGAGGCACGAATCGGGCGATGCGGAAGCCTTCGTCTCTTCATATCTGCCATCTCGAACACTCCCTTCTACTCGTACTGCCGTCCGTTATCGTACCCGTCGTTGCCGATGTCGCCGAACTTCATATCCGCCCTGCGCGCACGCTCCTCGGTCTTGCTACGGTTCGATGCCGTACGGGACGCACCAGAATTGGCCCTGGAGTAATCACCCATAGGAACGTCCGACATGTCGATGGAGCCGATGACGCGGTCCGCCCACTCACGGGACTGCTCAAGCCCTGCGGACGTGTCCGAAAGGGTGTTGCCGCCCTCCTGAAGCCAAATCTCCGCACCGTCGTTCTCGGCAGCGTGCAGCATGGCGATGGACTGCTCACGGCTGTTGCCGTAACGCATCATCGCGTTCACCGACTTCGTGTACATCACCATGGTCGACTGCATGGAATCGCGCATGTCCACGTACTTCTTGTAGTGGTCATCGTCGTTCATGTAGTCGCTCAGCGCCTGCCGCGTCTCGGGGTTCGACATGTCCACGTCGAGGCCGGCGTCCACACAGGCGGACGCCTGGGCATACCAATCGCTGATTTCACGCACATGGCGCATGAACTCCGGGCTTTTCGTATCCGCGCCCGCCATACGACCGGCGAACGAACGAGCCAGCGACGAGATATCTGCCGCATGCTGGCCATCCACCGCATCGAACGACGACGGTGTATCACTGTACTGCTCCGCGTACAAGACCGTGGCCGACTGCTTCGCGACGGCACCGAACAGACCCAGCATCTCCACGCGATGCAGGCGCGCCTCCACCGGCTCATCACCGGAAGAAAACTCCCAGTCCGCATGCGCCATCATACGGGAATCACGGATATTGTTCACGGCCGCATCGAACAACGCCTGGTCGTTCGGGTCGGACGAAACACACTTGCCCGGTCCGCCCTGGGACTTCTCGAACACCTGCATGATGTCGTTGCGCGCCATACCAAGCTCGGTCTCGTTCAACAGGTCGTAACCGGCGTCATGGTCATCCACGGCCGTCATGATGCTGTACGCGTAATCCTCCTCGTTCATCGGCTCACGAGGCGTGAATGTGGCATCCGGCTCCACCTTGACGGGATTGCCGGCGGCGTCCTCAGCCTCGTACTCACCCGTCCAGACCTTATGGGTCTCCATATGCGGACGGTTCTGCTCGTCGTAGACCGGCTCGCGCACCTCACGCGGGTCGGAGCGCATCCAGTGCCCGTACCCCGCCTCGGTGAACTTCTGCTTGAACTCCGGGTGGGCCTCGATAATCTTGCCCACAATGATGCGCTGAGACTGAGCCATATCCTCACGGGTCACGCCATCCTCGCGCATAACATCGTACAGCGTGCTGCATGCCTCGTTGAAGCGGGACATGACCTCTTTCGGGTCATGCCTGCCATCGCGCATCTGCTCGTATGCCTCCATAGACATGCGGATGTCCGCCACTGCCGCCGTCTCCGGCGTGAACGGCACGCGCCCTGCGTTGGCTGCTGCCAGATACTTGTCGCGCTTCTCGGACATCCCCTTCATCAGGGCACCGCGCATGCCCAGAAACTTCTTATCCGGGTGGTCCGCCATGTAGTTCATCATGGCGTCCATACCCTTGGCCTTCATCTGGTTGGTCATCTCGCGGAACTGCGGGGACAGAGCCGACATTGCCACGTACATGCCTGCTGCCGACAGCACCTTGTCTACCGAGAGACCGCCGCGAAGCTGCGACGCACAGGCGTACAGCATTCGCTTCTGCATGATTTCGCTCATCATGCGCTGCTCGTTGGTGCGGTTGTCCACGTTACGAATATCCAGCCACGCCTGTCCCTCCTCGGTGAACGTGGCCATGTCCACCTGGATGTCGCTGAGCTGACGTACCAGATTGTCGACCTGCTCCTTTTCCTTGTCACCGCCGATATACAGCGAGTCCTGCCTGCGCCGCTCGCGGGCGGCACGGGTGGCCCTCTGCTTGTCGAGGTTCTTCTCCAGACGCTTTCGCTTCCTATCTGCCATGCTCATCTGCTCCTTTCTATTCCTCACCGATATCGCCCTTCGGCTTCTCCTGTTCGAGTGCCGTCTTGGCGTTCTGTACCTTGCTGCTCACGGCCTCCGCACGCTTCGCACGCTCGTCGGCCTTTGCGACCTGTGTCTGACGCTCCTTCTCAGGCTTCGCCTTCTCCGGCTCGGCCTTGACAGGACTCACCGTCGTACCGCGGGTCAAGTCGACACCCCGCATGACGGACGCCTCCTCCTTACGCGCCGCTGCGTATTCCTGCAGGCGGTCGCAATAAAACTTGGAGTAGTCATTGCCCAACTCATCATAGGTGGAACGGGCCACATGGAACGACGACATCGGCATGTCCCCGCGTACCGCCTCCGGCACGTCGTGGAAATCCCTCGCGTCGTATTCGTAGATACGACGGAACAAATCGCGCATCTGCGTCTCATACAGGTGACCTGCGGCCTCTCCGACCTCGTCTGCCTCGGCATGAATGTCCTCCGCAGACTTCCCGAACGCATGGTCGCGCGCCTCGTACCACGGGATATCCGGCTCATCGCCGTTGATGCCGTCCCTTTCGCGAAGATAATCTATCGTGTCGGCCGTCGCGTGCATGGCATCGGAGCGCATCGCCTCCTCATACGCGGTCTGCTCGATGTTGTCGCGCTCCTGCAGAATCTTACGGTTCATCGCATCCGCATCGAGCTTCGTCCACGGCTCACCACGGGCGATGCGATGGTCCAGCATCTTATCGAACGGCACATCGTCGATGTCGGGCGACTCCGCCTCCAAAGCGTTACGCCACTGCTGCTCCGCCCATGCGTGCACGTTTGTCCCGCTCTGCGGGTCGAATCCGTGCGCGTGGGCGAAATCAGCAAGGGGCTGAACATAACTGTTCGCAGGGTCTTCCGGGTGCATCGTCTGTATCTCGTCGGCCTCGCCGATGGCATCACGGATTTCCGCCCAGTCACCGGCCGTCAGACCATCCGTGTCCGCTTTCGGGAGGATGTCATCGACGACGTACTGCATGTGCATCCCCATCATGTCCTCATCGGAGGGAGGTTCGCTCAGACCGAGTGCCTCATCCATCTCGGCCATCGCCTGCTCGTATTCCTCGCGGGTCATGCCCGCATCTTCCCAAACTTCCATCTCGTCTCTTGTCTCCTTTCGAAAATACGGGGCGGACGGTAAGCCCGCCCCGCTCACATCCTATCGCGTCAGTCCTCGCCGAACTCGCCGTGACCGCCATCAGACGGTGAGGCCACATTATTGTTCGGGAGCCTGCGCTCTCCGACTGCCACCGGACGCTTCGGTCCGACCTTACGGTCGCGTCCGCTCTCCAGCGTATCCGTCTTCGTGAAGGCGTGCATCGCCTTCGGCTCGCCGGCCTGAGCGGTAACGCCATCGACGGCCGCCTGGCGCTCCTCCAGCACATGCTGGTTATAACGCACCGAGCGCGGTGCAAACTGGCTGTTGCACTCGCCCTCGAACAGGTTCTCACCCTTGCGACACATCTCGGTCAGCATCTCGAAGCTGCCACCATACGCCAACTTGTCGAGCGGCGCAGCCATATCCACGTCCTCGGACTCCATGTTGACGATGTGCCCCGTTTCGTCGGACAGCGCATCAGCGACCTGGTCGACGTAGTCCGGGTTGAACTCCACGTTCAGGCCGTCCTTGGCCGAATACAGCTCCTTGAAGGACTTCTTCCAAGCCTCCTTCTCGGCAGGGACCACGGCACCGTCGGTGTCGCGCACTGCCTGCCAATGACCGTTCTCATCGCGCACGACCTCGGCACCACGCCACAGGTCACGGGCAGGACCCATCAGCATCTCGTACTTCTGACGTGCCTCGGCAGGGTCGTGCTTCGCCTGAAGCAGGGACTGCGTCACAGGCGCCGTCAGCTCGGACACCGCCTTCTGGCAACGGTTACGCATCGCCGACACACCACGCTGAGAGTACGAGCCTGCGATACCGGTACCGAAGGACTTGACCGCGCAGGCGTACATGACACCCTCGTTGTCCTCACGTGTCGCCAGCGTATGCTCACGAGCCGTAGCGCCCGTGAAATCCATCTCAGCAGCGTTCGGAGCCTCCATGCCGGCCCAGCGCATATAGTCGAGCAGCTTCGCCGGGCTTCCCTTGGCGCCGGTGTCCAGGCAGGCCGCCTTGACCGACTCCAGATGGTGCTCGACGCTGTCGTAACGAATGACCGCCTTGCCGCACTGACCGGAGAATCCCTCGCGATACATGTCGGACAGAGCCTCCACGGCCTCATGACGGCACTCACACAGCTCCTTGTAAGACAGGTTGCCTGCGGCGAAGTCCTCCTCAAACCCGTTGATAGTACGTGTCATCTGCTCGAAGCGACCCTTCAGGTCCTTCTCGCTGGTCGCGAAGGCCACCTTCACGTCCAGGGACTGCTGCATGGAAAGCCCGATAGGCTCGCCCTCGCGCTTCACGCCGTAGTCCAGAAGGTTGGCGTCGACGGAAAAGTTACGGAACGCCTCACGCTTCGCTGCCGGCGTCTGCAGGTTCACCACGGCCACCGTATCGCCATCGAAGTCACCCTCGAAGGACTTGTCCATGACCGGGTTGATGGCGACGCCGGTCAGGCTGTCATCCACCTTGACGCGCATATAGCGCATGCCTCCGTCACGAAGAATAGGGTCACGCCAAATCAGCGTGTAATCGTCGTCCTTCAAACCAATGGAATCCGCCATCGCGCGCCCTACGGCCACCTGGTCGATGTCCAGACGAGGGTCCGCCGTCCAGACAGCCGTCGCCGAGTTCGGCATCTTGTGTGCCATCACCTCGTCACGGAAGACATTGTGCTTGCCCTCGAAGGAGCGCTGGATGACACTGCCCGTGATACGGTCAAAAGACGCCTGCGCCGCGGTCTGGCACTTGGCCATCTGCGCCTGGAGCATCTCCTGTACCTGCGGCTCAAGACCCGGCTTGCGCAACTGCTCCTGGCACGCGCGATACATGTTCGCCTGGTTGAACACCTCGATGTACTGGTGCGTGTAATCATGCACGCTGGACGTTCCGTCCGCGAAGGTCTGACCCGAGCGCAGGTACGAACTCATAACAGGGAGTCCCCACGTCACGTTGTCCGTCTGGCGCTGACCGCTCTCCTGGCGACGATGCACCGTGGTCGGACGGACGTACACGCCGTCCTTACGGGTATAGCCCTTGCGCTCCCACTCCTGCTTCGTGTAGACCACGTCGGTCTTGCCGTCGTTCATCGGCGCGATGGCCTCTCCCGTCGGATACTTCAGCTCGAACGGAAGCTCCATGACACCGCCCGACTTCGCGATAAGCTCGGCGAAATCCTTGTCCATCGCCTTGTTGTCCAGCGAAGGACGACCGTCCTTGGTCACGCCCGCTCCGCGATACTTCAGCTCCGGCATCTCGATGACACGGCGAACCTCGCCCTCATGCGGCTGATAGCCGATGCGGAACTCACCGGTCTCGCTGATATCGAGACCGACCGTAATGAGCTGCTCACGGATGTTGGCCAGAGCCGAGCTGTTGTTGCCGAAGCACTCGCGCATGATAGCCGGCGAACCCTTCGCGTTCAATGCCCATGCCATCTGCGCCGACGCCTTACGGCCGTGCCCCATGCGAACCTCGTCGTCATCATAGACGTGCGTCTTCGTATCGGCGGCCTTATCGGTGATAATCATACGCATGGAACCCATGGCGCCCGTCAGCACCGTGCCGTCCGGCGACACCAAATCCTGCGGGTTCTCCATCAGCTCGCGGGCCGTACCGCCGTTGAAACGGGACACGGCGGGGAACGGAGCCATGACCAAATCCAGGTCGGGGTTGGCACGGAACCACTCCACCTGCTCGCGAATGCCCTGGCGCTCCGCCTCATCAAGCGGCATGTCCGGGTCGATGACCTTGGCGATGACGCCCTTGTTGCCGTACGGGTCGGTCACCTTGTCGCCCTCGACCATGTCGCGCAGACGCCCGTCACGGGTGCGCATCTTGTACTCCTGCGCAAACTTCTTGCTGACCACCACGGGGTCGTCCATGGTCCATCCGCCGAACGTCATCTGCGCCACATGCACCGGACGCGTCACGGCGCTGGCCTGCATCAGGTTCGAGATGGTCATGTTCTGACGGTCGAACGGATTGAACTCCATGTAGCGCGCCAGCTCATGGTTCATGATGGCACAGCGGGCATTCTTGTCCGCCGACGGAATGATGCGCCCATCAGGCGCCACCTGCGCGCCCTGCACCAGATAACGCAGCGTACCCTGGTTCGTGCTGGTCGCCGTGGTCGCAATCGGGTCGAAGTATCCGTCAGACTCCTCGGTCAGCACCGCCATGTTGCGGCCGCCCGTCAGCACGAACGCATCGCCCGTGTTGTCGTTGGCCATGTCGCGCCCATAGGTACGGGCGGTGTACTCGGCATGGATGGTCGAGCCATCGCGCACCGCGTTCGGATAACGCACGCGCGCAGCCTCCGTCTCCACGATGGCCCAGAGGACGTCCTCCTCCATGCCCTGCTCGCGGAACTGCTGCACAAAATCGTAATCATGGCGCTCGTCATACAGATGGCGATACGTGTCGTTCACGCTGGTCGGCGCACCGTACGTGCCATCACGGCTCGCGGACAGGAAGTCCTGGCGAATCTGATAACGGATGTTCTCACGCATGGCCTGCTCGTAACCGCGAAGGCGCGTGCGCTCCTCCACCGTGGACGGATGCCCCGGCGTCGGCGCCAGGATGTGCGCCTCGTAGCCCGGCACGAACGCGTAGTTCTCGATGCCCGTGAAATTCGTATACACGACACCATGCTCGTCAGGCTCGAAGAACTGCCCGATTTCGCCCTGCACCGTCTGAAGCGGCGTCTTCGCCGTCGTCAGCGCGGCCGTGGCAATCTGGCCCGTGTAATGCACAATGCCGTTGTCGTCAATACGGATGTCCTCATCCTTGAAATCGACGCCGTTGGACTCCAGCGAACTGCGAATCTCCTGGAACATGCCCTGCATGAACGACGACTTCTCGTCCATCATCGGACGCGCCGACGTGAAGTCGAACTTCACCAGCTTGCTCTTCATCGTCTGCGTATAGAAGTCATCGCCCTTCAGCTCCTCGGGCTTGATATCCAGGATGCGCATCGCCTTCACCAGGTCGTCGTTGTTACGGTAGATACCGTACGCGGACGTCTGGAACGCCGACACGCCCACAGGATTAAAGCGCTGCCCGTTGGCATCCCGTGCATAATCGCCAATCTGATAGTCGACGGATGCCTGCGCATGAGCGCGGACCATTTCCTCCGGCGACATCGTGTCGGGATACACCAGGTCGGCAATCTCGCTGCGGTACATCGCCCCATTGGCGGCACCGTCGGTCTCAAGCTCGCCCACCTCGGAGATACGCTCCTCGAACTCCTCGGCCTGTCGTCCCGGACGCATCAAGGTCAACTTGTGACCCGTCAACACGTCATAGTAACCCTGCTGGATGACGGCCACGTCCGGGTTGCCGGAAAGCTCCGGCGCGAAATCCTCATCCTGCCCGTGCTCCTGCACATGGCGGATGATGCGCTCCACGTCAAGCTCGGCCGAATAGTTCTCACGCGCCGTGCGCACGGCCTCGCGCAGATACTCGTCAGCGTCCGCCTGAGTCGCCATAGGCGACGTCGAAGCCGAACGGCCAGACGCGTCCACGTTGATGTAAAGCTGGTTGTTATAGCGGTCGCCCGAGCGCCCCGTGCGAGGGTCGCGATGGGGCTTACCGATGGCCACATGGGAACCGCGCTGGTTGTGATACGTCGCATACGCCGTCTTGCGCTTGTTATGCTCGATGCGCGTGTACGTTCCGAACTTGCCGACCGGCTCGTCCGTTCCCGGCTTCGTGAACGGCTCGCCCAGACCGTACTTGACCATCATCAACGTCTCGTCGATGGTCGGCTCCGGTGCGTCGGCGATGTTCGTCGAGGCCGTCGTCTTCAACAGCATGAACACGCCGTTGTCGTAGACACGCCCAATCATGCGGGCATTGGTCGGCGTATCCATCACACGGATGCTCACGCGGGTGTTATCCACGGAAGCCTGCAACTGTCCCGGGCGCATATCCGGCTTGATAGTATACGAGCGTCCCTCACGGTCCAGCTCCTCCAGAATCGCCACGGCCTTGTCCATCGAACGACGATGGGCACGCAGCTGCTCCGGCGTCATGGACGCCACGTCGAAACCGCGAGCGACCCAAGACGAGCACTTGCTGAAATCCTCCGCCGACATGAAGCGCTTCAGGCGCGTCATGCCCAGCACGTCGTTCTCGTTCATCAGGCTCACGCCGCGGTCATTGCCACGCCACACACCGTCACGCCCCCTCGGGGACAGGTTGGACACGTACGGAGCGGACATCGCCGTATCACGCTCGGTCAGCGCCTCAGCGCTGGCAACCTGTGCCACGGGCACGCCGCCCAGGCGACTGCCGTTATCCAGCACGGCATCGTTCATGGCAAAGCGAGGGTCGTACGGCGAAATCGGCAGATAATGCCCGTCCTCCTCCAACTCGCTGGTACCGCCGCCCGCGATGCCCGTCACGGACATATAGTCGCGGAGCTGCCCGCGCCACATCTTGTCCTTGCCACCTACCGACACGTCGTAGACGTCCGCGCCCGTTCGCTCGAACAGGGTCTCGTTGACCGCCTTCTGGAACGCGGGAATGCTGAGCGCCTCCAGCGTCTGCCCGTTGGCAGCCAGGCGCTGGCCCAGGCGCTCACGGAACATGCGACCCTCGGACGCCATGATGAAATCAGGGTTCGAGGTCGCCTTCTGTCCCTCGTTGTACGAACGAACGACATCGTAGAACGCATACTCGTACAGGTAGCGGTTCTTGTCTTCCTTTGTCATTCTCATATCTTGTCTGCACATCCTTTCCGATGTCGTGAACGTGAACACGAAAGAAGCCGGAACGCCAACGACCTCGCGTCGGTATCCCGGCTTCTGCAGAGCAGCTGGCGCGGACCTCGCGACGACTCGCATTCCATTGCCCGACGGCAACCTATCTTGGTCACATTCATGCACCTATAATCTCTTAAAAGTATAGCATATACGAGCAAAATTTTCAAGATGCAGCCATAACGAAAACGCAGGTCAGACCCAAGGTCGGGACTTTCGCCCCGATAAAAAGACAAGGCCGGCGCCTTGCGATAGAAACCCTGAGAATCGTAGCTCAGAGGTAGAGCTTCGGGCGTTCCGTCCATGAGAGGGTTCGAGTCCCTTTGTTCTTGCGGGAAGAGTGGGTAGCGGGCGATAGGCTGAAAAGCGACGCACCGAGTACAGCACGGGTTCGAATCCCGTCGGTTCTCTTATTTTTTTTCTAACATTGCGACTTCAGCAAACAAAGGAGGACGAAGCCATGGCAAAGCTCACACGCATCGCAACCGGACCCGAATCGCGAGGCCCAAACCCCTGGGAGTACACCCATACCGAGACCTGGAAAGCCGACCAGCCCGTCACGCAGGACGACCTGAAGCAACTGGAAAAGGACGAGTACGACATGTTCCCGGTACTCCGCGTCCGTTTCGAAATCGGCGACGACCGCCTCACCGTCACGGCCACCGTGGTCACGGAAAACTGCCGATAAGACGACAAAAGCCACCCCTTACGGGGTGGCTTTCTTTTTATCACGGATACGACCGAGCATTACTCCTCGGACGCCGCGAAATACATGTCGAGCATCGCCTGCGCGGCCCGCAGCTGCGTCCAAATCTCGCTGATTTCATCCGGCGAGATGTCCGCGAACGGACGGCTACCGATGAAATGCAGCTCGTAGCCCTCCGACGTGCGCACCCACCAGGCAACGACCCAACACGACGCGTGCCGCTCGTCCCACTTCACCAGCTCCACGGGAATCTCCCGACGAATAGGCGAGTCGTTATCGTAGCGGAAACCGTCGTTGGTGTATCGCTCGCGCACCGTGGCAATCTCGAAACGACCGAACTTCCAATGAAAGTCGAAGTCGCCGTTGTATCTCACATCCAGCTCCTGCTCCATAGAGCACCTCACTTTCCTACTTCTTTCGACATACAGAACATGACGAATATCCTGCCTCCTCAGCAAGACTTCGGTCTATACGATAAACTTCGCTTCCGTCCCGGACCAAATGCCGTTTGTTTCGCACAAAACGGCAATTCGCATCAAAATGATATTTGCTACCTGACGCTGCGATATATACCGGTTCAACCGGCATGCCCCGGCCAACACGACATTCTGTCTCATGCTCCATTTCACGCAAACGTAAAGACTTATTATTGCCCGTCGAAGCAGACGCCACAGGCTTGCAAACAACAGGTGCTGTCACAACGGGCGCCAAAACACGCGAAGGCTTTCGTCGCACGGGAAACACCAAACGCCTCAATAAATCTGCTCGGTAATAATTATCATGACCTGCAGAACGCACCTGGTTCCCTTTCAGCACGTTATATCCGTATTCATCAGCCTGATAATAATGAATCAAATCATGTTCCAACACATCCAGGCTTGCATATCCGCTTTCTTGAAGCAATATCATCTGCACACGAAACGGGTGTCCGCTCTGATAGTCCATGAACACCCCACGACAGCCTTTACCAACAAAATGAGCGTGAATACGCGACAACATCGTCTTCGACTGACCCACGTACCACTTATCCAACCGCCCATTATGCAATATGTACACGCCTGTCGTGTCATATTTCTGACGAGAACGATAGGCTTCAAACTCCGAAATCGACATCGTACGGCTACTATCCTCAAATGAAACCGAAGTCATCGGACGCGGATGAAGTTCCCGCCGCCGGATACTGCGCTGCTCCATGCCATCACCCCCTTACCGGCTCGTTCTGAAGCATATAGTTGGCAAAATGATATACATAGTTCGCCAACACCGTCACATGCAGCTGCACGTCCACCGGCACGTCGCCGTAAAGCGGGGACGTGCAGATGCTGAACCGCAGAGAACGCGCCCGACGGACGGCCTCCTCATAGTCCGAGGGGCTGCCCGCGACATCATCGCGCGTCTGGTCCCGGTCCTCGCAATGCAACTGAAGGAACCGGAACACCGTCATCAGCGAAACCATCGCGAGACGTGGATGCATCTCGCTGTGACGGCTCATCAGCGTGTCGATGAACCGGATATCGTCCCAGTCACGCGCCATGTTCTCCTCTAAACTCGCCATCGAGACCTACTCCCCTTTCTCATTCGAATCATCGGTCGCATCGACCTCGTCGTCATAACCATCCTCCGGGTCGCCCTCCACCGTACGACGGACCTTCAACGCCCCGTCGACGCGCATCAGCCCACGTGCACGGCTGGGAATGCGCGGCATGCACACACGCCCCAGGTCGTTGCCGCGATACTGCTGGTTCATCAGACCCTTCACGTCGTACTCCAGAATGAGCGGCTCGGGATAGTCCATGCGCCCCGCCGTGCTCACCTGGTTCGAACTGCACGTCCAGTCGGGATACTCCTCAAGGAGCTGACGGAAGTCCTTCAGAAACGACTTCTTGCTCTGAATGCGCCCCGACGGCATGTACTGGTGGTACCAGCCGCCGTAAAGGCGATACAGCCAGTCCCACGGCACCAGGTCCCACGACAGGCGCGGAAGCGTATCCTCGCAGAACTGACGTACCGGGTCGTTGAAGGACTTGTATTCCTCCAAAAGGTCCGTGCACGCCTTCGGCTCGTCCAACTCGTAGTAATCGGTCTCCGCCAGCAGGTGGTACAGCACGTACTCCAGCACCTCCTTGCGCTTCAGGTAGTCATCCTTGATGTACTTGCGCTCTGCGCCCTGGAAGCGCTTCTCGAACGGAATCACCAGAAGACGGCGATACATCGACTCGGAACGGTCCTTCAGCTTCGGCATCTCGTTGACACACTGCACCATGAACCCATGAAACAGAAGCGAACGCGGGTCCTTGAACTTGCGGTTCATCTGGAACGGGTCATGGGTGATGACCGACTTGAGCGCGGCCGCGTCGTCCACGAACGTACCCGTGTCGTTCTCATCGGTGATGATGGCCGACACGCGGGTCAGAGGCTCCAGCATGAACGGTTCCGAGAACGCCTTCAGCGGAATCGACGCCCACGCCCCCGGCCCGCACAGGTTGCGCATCAGCACGCACAGCGTACCCTTGCCGTTGTTGCCCAGCGTCGAATAGAACCACGCCGTCTTGTTCCAGCTCACGTTCGGACGGATGACCGCTCCGACAATCTGCCACAACAGCTTCACGACGCCCTTGTCGTCAGACAGCTCGTCCATCCACGACACAACATCCCAATCGGTGCCGTCATCGTCATTATGTATGGTCGGGTTCGGCGCCTTATCCACATAGTCCACGTGACACTTGCTGGTGAACACGAACTCCGGGTCGAAGCCCAGGAGCATCTTGCTCCCGTAGTCGTACACGCCATTGTTCACAGCGATAAGGTCACGGTCGTGACAACGCTCGACGTGCGGGCACACGGAGCGGAGAACCGCCACCGTCTCCGCCACGTCCTTAATGGACATGGCCTTGTTGTACATGCGTACCAGACGCTCCACGCCGTCCGAGCTGGTATCGTACGTCCCCTCGTTGACGCCCGACGTCTGATAGATACCGATGTCGTAGTTCCCGTCATCGCGGGCATCCGACCAGCACACGCACACGGCATGATGCAGCTCACGCAGCACCAGCGCAATCTGCATCGGATGCAGACCGCTGAGCCGCTTGTAACGCTCGCCCTGCGGCTTCTGGTCGGGATACGCGTCCTTGATGGACGCGCCGGCAGGCGCGGACTCGTCGCGAAGACCAAGGTTATAGGCGTCGATACAACGGTTCGTCAACATCAGAAGCTCGTACTTGAGCGTTTCCGGCACAGGCGGGATGTCTACGTCGATATCGGACAGATACGACAGCGTCGCATATTCGAGAAGGTCGTCATATGCCACAGACTGCTCCGCGCAATACGCGATGACGTCCCCGCCGTCAAATCCGACCGCTCGCTCCTTTCTTTCATCCATGCCTACACCTCCTTGTACACATCGTGGGTCAGCATGTACTGCTCAAAACGCTCGCGATGCACCTTCTTGTTACGACTGTTCTCACCCGGCCAGCTGAACGGGCAATCGGGTCGGTTCATCAGCTCGTTGAGCTTGTTGATACCGATACCGAACAATTCCGACGCCTCCCTCTTACTCAGGAACGGCTTATGGGACAGCATCTCGATGTAAGACGCATAATCCTGCATGCTCATCTCGATGCCGCCGATGACATGTCGCGTCGTGGAGGCTACGGCATCCTGTCTTTTTTCCATTGTGGTCTTGCTCATGATGTCTCAACCTCGCTTTCTAAACACACAAATCGCATGTTTACACATAATATAACACAGTATCCCACAAAATGCAATACCTAATGCAAAAACCAGCCAGACCGGCCGCCACCTGCTCAGCTCGCTTACTCACTTGGGCGATTTTTAGTGAGTAAAGGTGAGCAAGCCCGTCCAGCCCGATGTACAGGGGGAGTACGAGGAAATCAGCTCGAATTTCCGAAGGCCTGCTCTCACTTGCGATTTCTAAGTGAGAGAGGCTCCAAACCCCGTACATCGGGGATTTCGGTCATTTACTCACTTTGCTCACCATTTCTCAAACCTTAATATATAGAGCAAAAGTACGAATATGCTCCTATAAATGGTCTGAGATTATGTGAGTAAAGTGAGTATTTTAGTGTACTCCCCGTATTCATCGGCTTCGAACCCTGCTCACTTGAAAATCGCAAGTGAGTAAGGGTGTCCGTACTCCCCGATGAAATGGGAAAAGTGCTTACTCACTAAAATTTTCCAAGTGAGTAATAGGGGGGGGTAGAAGTAGGAAATCAGGTTCCGCTATGCAGGAAATCTCGTTCCGACCCTTCTCCTATCCCCACCCCTTCCATGTACGGTTTTCAAATCGGACCCCAGACAAAAATAGACCTCACAGAATCGCTTCTGAGCCACTTTTACGACCTAACATGAAGTCTGTATCGTCTAAGGGATAAAAGCGCCTTAAAACGCTTCTGAGAGCCTCACATGGCATAGGGCGCTTTTTGGGCTTCATTTGGACATGAAAAGACCGCCAAGAGACCCTGTTTTCGCAATGGTCATCGACGAAACTTCTCTGCTCACTTTACTCACTAAAAATAAAAAGTCCGCCTCAGTCGACGCGGCATACCACATGCCATACAACGCGGTTGCGCAACCAAACCGACGCACAAAAAAGACCCGCCGGATAAACCGACGGGCCTTCTCGTATTCTATTGAAATCGACTAACGCCTCATGCGGCGCACCATCTCACGCTCGAAACGTCCGTTGGCGAACTTCCACGCGGTCTGCTCAGCCAAGAAATCATAGAACGCGTCCGTGACCGCATACGAGCCGATGACCTTCAGCTCCTCCTCGTTGATGTCGCCCTCCGTGTACACGTTGGACTCAGGGTCGCGACCGGCGGCGTTGATGCGCGCCAGGGTCTCGCTGTCCGCGCTTCGCACGATGTACGGCGTACCGTCCGCCGAATACAGAGAGCCGTCGCACACCGAGAAGTTCGCACGGTCCTGCTCGAAGTCGCCGCGCACCTCCTTGAACGAGTCAATGATATCGCCATCCAGCTGGTGCGGATGCTTGCCATCCACCGTCACGAGCATCTCTCGGGAAATCTCCCCGTCGGCGTAGCGCATCGCATTCGACTCATCGAAACGGGTCTTGGCCTCGCGGGTCGCCGCAATCTGCTCGTCGTTGCGCACGGCCTTCGCCGAGAACGACTCCTGCATAGCCATGTAGTCGTCATCCGGCGGCGCACCGTACAAGTCCTCCCCATCCTCGCTCTGGGAGGCACCCTTCAGCTCCTCGTTCAGCGCCGTGTTGATAACCTCCATTATCTCGTCGGCATAGAGGTCGGGGTCCTGCTGCTCCATCTCGTACGGCGTGTAATCATAGATGGACTGATACGCCTCGCGCGCCGTATCCACCTCAAGGGCCTGCGCCATACGCTTGTCGAGCATCTTCCCGAAATCCGGCATGTTCTTACGAATATCGAAGTCCTTCGCCGAGGACAGCGTCGGAATCGTCTGGAACGAATACTTGTGCCCCGGCTGCGAAATCGTCTCGGAGAACAGACGCCACGACATCGGCAGGATAGTCTCGTTACGGTTCCAAATCGGCGAATCGCCGGCACGGAACACAATGCTGTTGCGCTCCGAGATAAACGCCATGTCGTTGTACTTGATGACCGGCTCCTCGACCGTGCTCATCGTATACGACACCTTGCCCTCGTTGCGCATCCACACCTTCTCGGTGTCTCGCGTGATGGTCTTGCTGTTCGTATACGCACGGTGCTGCGTACCGCTCATCTTCTGCAACGTGTCGAGCATGCTGTCGTCCGTGGACTTCAGGAACACAATGTTCGACGTGTTGCCCTGCACGATTTTGTCGACCGAGTCGCCGTAAACGTCGCGCAGCTGCTGGAGCGTCTGCAGAATCAGCGTGAACTGCTGCTCCTGTCCCAGACCGATGGAGAGCATCGTCTCGAAACCGGAGATACCGTGTCCCTCGGACTGGAGGTTACCAAGCTCGTCGAGCATGAAGCGCGTCTTGTAGAGCGGCTTCTGATTGTCCTTCGTCATATAGGACTGGTCGAAGTTCAAGTCGACGAGCTGCTTGATGAGAATCAGGATGAGCTTCGCGTACTTCATCAGGTGCGGCGGCGTCACCAGGAACACCATCTTCTGCTTCTCGCTGTAACGCTGCATGAACTGCGTGATGGCGCGGGCCTTCACCGTCTCCTTATGCGGCTGCGTCGCGATGTCCTTCATCTTCTCGGTCTTATACGTCACATGACCGCGCTTGAACGTCGTCTTGCCCGTCTTCGAGTCCTTGACGGGACGCAGCTCGGTCAGAATGCCGTCATGCACAATCTTCTGCCCGAGAATCGGGTCCTTGACGTACGTGCGGCCGTCCAGCGACGTCTGATACGTCTTCACGAACTTGAAGTAGAACGTACGCATCAGCTGCGACGTCTGCGGGTTGCGAATCTCGCACTTCAGATAGGCCGTATCCTTCGGGAAGATGCCCTTGAAGTAGAAACGCGACCACCCGGCGGTGTTCACCAGGTCCTCATGATAGAAGTCCTTGCCCAGCGACTCCTTGAACAGCGGGTCGCTATACGCCTGCCAGACACACTGCATGCCCTTCAGATGGTACAGGCTGATGAAATCCGCGCTCATGCGGAAGCCCAGGCGCCTCGGGAACGACAGGCCGGCCAGGTCCACGTTCTGCGACGGCGTACCGCTGGTCAGCGTGGAGATGGTCGGGTCGGTGAAGAACGACATGGCCGTGATGGCGATACCGTAGACCGACGCCATCATCTTCTCCGCGCCACCCATGGAACGCAGGGCGTCGTCGGCGTTGCCCACGAGCGTGCGCATCTGGTTGCGCGGAAGCATCTTCGTCGCGTTGAAGTAGAGCGTCAGCAGGTCGATTTCCGGCTTGTCCTCCCACAGCTGCTTGGACTGCGCCTCCACGCGCGCCAGCTCGGCGTCGTACTCGTCGTCGCTCATGCGGGCGATGCGCTGTGCCTCGTCGGAACCAGGCTCGCGACCCTCCTTGGCCGCTGCATTGGCCTCCTTGGCGTTCTTCGTGAACTCCACGGCCGGGTTCGGCAGCTTCTTGGACGTCAGCTGAACGAACAGCTGATAGCAGTTGTACAGGGTCACGTGGCCCCACAGCTTGTCCAAACGGGTCTCCAGCGTCTTCTCCTCCATGTGCGTGCGCTCGGCGATAAGACGCAGCTCCTTCTCCTCTTCCAGATAGAAGTCAATAAGACCGTAGGCCGCACGCTTGAAGGCGTTGTTCGCCGCGTTGGGCCACACCGGGTCGTCGCCGCCGTCTACCGGGAAGAACACCTCGGCGATGTTCTCGACGTACATGGCCACCTTGGTGAAGTCGCCCTCGCGCGCCGACATGGCCGCCATCATCAGCGGGTTGTAGATGTCGGTGTTCATCGCGTTGATGAGATTGAACTGGACGATTTGGAACCCGCGATACGTACCGGGCACATAGAACTTCTTCAGAAGCTCGCCCTTCGGGTCGTTGATGACCATGTTGTTGTTGCGCTTCTCGCGGGTCCACATGTCGATGGTCGGCTCGATGATGGTCTGGCCCTTACCGGCACGCGTAATGGCCAAAACCATTGTGTTCACGGGGTCGATGTCCACCAGATAGGCACCGCCGGGACGCTGCGTCTCGTACTCGGGAATCTCCCAATCCCCGTTAATCATGTCAGCCACCGTGTCATAGTCCTTCAGCTTGTCACGGTTGGCATTCTTCGGGTTGTACGGAATCTTGGTGGCGTCGTAATACTTGCGCATCTTCTTGTCCTTCGGCAAGCCGGATGCATCGAACAACGCCTCCATGAAGTCGATGTTGAACATCGGCTTCGTCTCCATCTGCGCGTTCCCGTCATCGTCGCGGATGATTTCGCCCTTCAGATACTCGACATCGCCGTCCTCATCCAGGATGTCCTTCGTCGCACGAATCGACACCGGCACCTTCTTGATGCCCTTGTTCTCAAGCGCCACGTGCGAAATCATACTGGACACCTGCACGGAACTGTGCGCCCCCGCATCCGGGAACCAGTCGAACTTCTGCATAATCTCTTCCGGCAGGGCGATGTGCTGGTCGTTCTGGTACTGGTTGATGTCCGTCGTGTCGTTCATCAGGTTCTGGGCAGCCAGGTTGCGCATCATCAGCGGATACATGATGGCAAACGTCATCAGCGCGCCAAGCAGGGCACCTACGAAGTTCGGCCAGTTGTACAGTGCGGGCACTTCCCAGTAACCAATAGTCGACTGCTCGGCAGCAAGCTCACGCGCCTCCCGTTCGGCCTCAATCTGCGCCTGCCCCTCCTCGGAAGACATTTTCTCCTCGTACTCGGCCTTGGATGCTGTATACCACTCAGGCTCCGGCACCTCTTCCACCGAATCGTAAACCGGGCCATATGCCTCTCCCGTGGCATCCTTCGCCTGGTATTTTGTCTTCATGCCCGTCATCGGGTCAATCTCGTCTTTTTCCGCGATGTAGTTGTACGGGACCTCCGGGTCGTACACCAGGACCGTCTCGCCATTTTCCGTGGTCGCCGTACCGGCTTCTGAGGAGATAGCCGTGTTGCTCGACATATCACCTATCTCATGCACGCCCCAGCGCACGCCGCCCACGACGAGATAAACCAAAAGCGCCACAAAAATGGACGCGATGACTGTAGCTACGATACGCGACGTCGGCGACTGCTTCTCTTCAATACGGGAACGCTCAAGCTGCTGGTCGTCATACACGTCACGATACTTGGTCGTATCCTGCGGCTGGCGGCCCTTGAGGATGTCCCAATTCGTCTTCTTCTTCGCCATAGGTTCCTATTCACTCCTTCCTATCGAATCAATCGGTAGTTCCTATATAAAAGGCGCACGGCATAGCGTCATGCCATTACCGTGCGCCCGTAACCCACTCGATTATTTCCGCGTGGCTTAGTTCTGAGCGGCAGCGCCGTCCGTCTGAGCCTCAGCCGGAGCTTGCTCCGTCGTCTGGCTGGACACATCGGTCTTGGCGCTTGCATCCGTATCAACCGACGCGTCATCCTTCGTCTGGTCGGTCTGGTTGGTCAGCTCCTGCTGCTTCTGCTCCAGCTCATCCATGCGGTCGCTGAACTCCTGCTCGATGGCCGTGGAAGCCTTCGAGGAACCGAAGTCCAGGCTCATATTCGTGCCCACCAGCACGCCGATGGACAGAGCCGCCACAATGGACACCACGATGGCCACGATGCTGACAATGGAACTCTTGCGATGTACCGTCGCGATGTGGTCACACTTGTCGGACCATGCGCGGGCCTCGTCCTTCGCCTCGGCCAGACGTGCCCCGAACTCGCGCTCCTTCTTGGCATCCAGCTCCGCGTACTGCTTCAGCAGGTCGTCTACCTGTCCCTGCAGGCGCTCCTTCTCCTGACGCATCTCGTCCAGACGGCGGTCGTAATCCTGCTGGATTTCCTTGATACGCTCCGACGTACGACGCTCCGTCGCCTCGATGTCAGCAGACAGACGCTGACGCTCCGCATCGAACTCGGCGGCCTTCACGCGCATCTTCTGCTCGTACTCGGCCATGACCTTGTCGGCCTTCTGAGACTGCGCAAGCTCCTCGGCCAGCGCGCGGTCGTGTGCCACGTCGTCCTTACGGTTCTCGTCCAGGAAGTCCGCGATGCGCTTGCGGTGCTCCTCGTACTTCGAGCGCTCCTCCTTGAGACGCTCGCTGTACATGTCGAAGACCTCTTTCAGGGACTCGGTGATACCGTAGTCCATGCGCTTGGAAGCCTCGGCGCGACGGTTATCACGCATCTCGCGCACCGCATCCTGATACTCGTCCTCGATTTCCTGACGGACGGTAGGCTCGATACGGAACACGCGCTCGTCATGCTGCTTGCCGTAACGGTCGCGATACTGCTGCTGTGCCGCACGAAGGGCATCCTCGCCCACCTGCTGCAGCGCCTTGTTCCACTCGTCGTCGATGAGCTTCCTGCGCTCCGCCACGACGGCGTTCAGGTTCTCCTCCTGCTCCAGGCGCTTCGCCGACAACGCGTCCATCATCTGACCGTAGAGCGTCGACGGGTCCGTCTCGTCCAGGTCGTGCTGAATCTGCTCCGCATGGCGGGAAATGAGCTGATAGAACATCTCGCGCATCTCGAACAGGTTCGTACGATGCAGGTGCTGCATCTCCAGGTTCGCCGCGCGGCTCATCTCGTTCAGATAATTGTTCAGCCAGCCCTCGCCGCGGTTCTCGTCGAACGGCACATACGTGTTCGCATGCAGGAACTGCGCGTCGAACGGCTCGGTGGTCACCTCAAGGCCGAGGTCATCGGAATAGAACTTGCGCGTGATAGCCTCCATCACGGCCTCTTCGCTGACATCCTCGTCAGCAGCCTCGTCATCAGCATCCTCGGCGTCGATATCGGCGGAACCGCCCTCGTCGTACGCCTCGGCATCGGCGCCGTCGAATCCATCGTCGAAATCATCCATGCCGTCGGACTCGGACTCGGCCGTCTCCGGTTCGCCCTCATCGAAATCGTCGTACGCAGGCTCGTCCTCGTCGCTGAACGGCGCATCCTCATCATAGGCAGGCTCGTCGTAGACTTCGTCCTCCCCGTCGCCGTAATCGTACTCGTCCTCACCGTCAGAGCCGAAAGGAACACCGTCATACGACGTGGTCTCATCTGCCATGTCAGGCTCATCGTATCCCGTGTCACCGGTTGCCCAGTCGACACCCAGCGAGGCCAGGAAGTCCATCGGGTCGGTACCGTTGACGACCACCGACATCACGTCGTGATACGAGACCGGATACTCCGTCTCCTCGACGGTACCGTCGTCATGCACCAGCGCCAGCTTGTAATTCGCCTCGGTCATGAGTCCGAACTCATCCATGGCGTCAAGCGTCACGGCGTCCGGGATGATGACCATCTTCTCCTCTTCGAGGAAGTGCGCAGGTATGTACGTGTTAATGCGGCCCGAGTTGATAAGCTCGATGACCTGCCCCTTGTCCTCGTCACGCTGGCTCTTCTTGTTGATGCCCCCGATGGACGGGTCATTCGCATCCAGCAGCATGCCGATGTACAAAGTCTCGCCGTCACGCGTCACGTGCATGCCGGTGTTTGCTCGGAAGGACTCCATCGCGCTCTCGGTCACGGACTCGTTCAGAATCGAGGCCATCGTGTCCTTACGCTTCTTGCCCTTCGCCTTCTTCTTGGGTTCCTGTGCGTCCGTCTGCGTCTGCACTTCAGGGGCAGCGTCGGACGACTTGTTCTTCTTGTTAAAAAGTCCCATACTACATCCTTTCCTTTCTTGCGACATTGTCGCGGTTTTCTCTTATATCGCCCTTCGTGCCCCTTAGCACGCAAGAACCTTGATGTACGCCCTCGACTCCAGCTGGTTCTTGTTGTCGATGGCCATGTCGCCCTCCACCTTCACGCCGATGCGCGAGACGAAGGGGTGTTCGTTGATGAAGCGCGCCACGTTGGTCGTCACCTCGGACTCCAGCTTGCTCATCACGACACGGGCGCCGCCGGCGTCCGAATCAGTGCTCAAGTTATCGTCCACCAGATAGCGGATGACGTCCTTGTTGATGACCAGCTCCACCCCGTGACGGGCACGAACCTGGTCTTTCAGCTTGCGCAGCTTCATCTTGACGATGTTCGCCATAGTAGCACGTGACAACGGCTGGAAGGGGACCATGACGTCGATACGCCCGATAAGCTCGGGCGGGAAACGGTTGTCGCCGGACGTCTCGGACAGGGAACGACGAATCAGGCTATCGTACTTCTTCGCGATACGCTCCGAACCCTCGTCACTGGCGCCGTACTGTGCGATGGTCTTGTAAATTTCCGAACCCGCGTTGGTCGTAAGCACGATATAGCAGTTCGTGAAGGAAATCTCACGGTTGTTGCGGTTCGTCAGACGACCGTCGTCCAGCACCTGCAGGAGCAGCCTCGTCACCGAGGCGCACGCCTTCTCGATTTCGTCCAGAAGGACGATGGAATACGGATGCTCCCAGATACGGGTCGTCAACAGGTCGCGGAAGCGCTCCAGCGAGTCGTCGTTGGCGTACTCCGTCATGTCGAAACGCAGCAGGCGCCTCTGGTCCTGGAACAGGATTTCCGCCAGCTGCTTGGTCATCTCCGTCTTACCGACACCGGTCGAACCTGTGAACAGGAACGTGGACATCGGCTTCGACTTATCGTTCAGGTCCGCCACGCACAGCTGGAGACGCCGCTCAATCTGCGTCGTCGCGTACTGCTGTGCCAAGACCTTCTCGTCCAGACGCTTCTTGATGGTCGACGCGTCCACGCGGAACGCCACGTTGACGTCCTCCGACTCCTGGATGACATCCGCCAACAGACGGTCATCCATCTTACGCCCCTCCGAACGATGCCATCCCACCATGGCATCCAGTACCTTGATAGACTTTCGGGGCTGACTGTTCGCCGGGATGTAACGGTTCGTATACTCGTAAATCATATGAAACACGTGGTCGTCGTAGAACTGGTTGTCCACGCCATACGTCTTCGACATATTGCGCAGAATCTCGACCGTCGCGTCCTCATCCGGTTCCGGCACGTTGATGCGCTGCAAGCGCTCCACGAGCGGCTGGTTCGGCGAGATGAACTGGTTGAACTCCTCCAACGTCGTCGCCGCGATGACGCGGATGCCACGCGTACCCGAATCGGCCAGAAGAGGCTTCAGGGCCTCCACGGCCGCAGCCGAGAGCTGGACAACCTGATGAAACTCGTCGATGAACAGGACGATTTCCTGCCCCTCGGTCTTCACGCACGCCTCCGTCTCGGAGAACAGCATCTTCAACTTGGCCGCCATCTCGTTGGTGTCGTTCTGACAGTCCGCAATCATGCGAGCCAGGTCGACCTCAAGATAGAGGCGCTCCGCATCCCGCTCCATGGTGCCCTGCACCAGAGCCGTCTTACCCGAACCGGCAGGCGCCAGCAGGATGACGTTGCAAAGCTCCGCACGGCTGAAGGCGGCCATGATGGAACGTATCAGGCTTTCGCGCCCGATAAGCCGTCTCGTCATGGGCTTCAACGGGGCGGAGTATGTGTGCAAACTGGGATACTTGTCCCAGTCGATATCCGTCGTATGCATAGGCGAAACGCTCACTCCTTTCTGTTTTCGCTCATTTATGAATAAATCTTACCACAAATTCTTCGCGAAATCAACCCCGAACCCCTCGGATACGAACAAAAAAGAGAGGCCACCCTCTCGGGTGACCCCTCTTTCCAAGGTATGTAGACGGGAACCGTCCTAACCGACTTCAGGACCCTCGGCCTCAGTGAACGGAGTCTCAGCCTCGTTCTGAGCCTCGGCCTGAGCCTGTGCCTGGGCCTCAGCCTGCGCCTCGCGCACAGCAGTGCGGTGCTCCTTGGCAGCCGCCGTGACAGCAGCCTGCTTGTCGAGAACCGTCTTGCCGAAGTGCGGGTTCTTCGTCGCAGTCATGTCCTTGTCAGTAGCCACGATAAGCTGGCCCTGGGCATTCTTGCGAACGTCGGCGGTGATGCCAAGAACCGTGTCGCCGTTCTCCAGCGTGGTCGCCTTCTTACCCGCAGCCTCAGTCATCTTCTGGAACTGGGACTCGGAGTAATAGATGCGATGGTCCACGTAAGTACCACCATTCGGGTGGTCCTTCTCGAACGACGCGAGATGCGGGTTCGAATCCGCAGGGGACTTGCCGTCCTTAACCTTGTCTGCATTCTTCAAGGACTGGTCAACCTGTACATCGAGATAACGACCCTTAATTACATCCTTCTGCGACTTGTCGTAGACGATGCTCTTTGCGGGAGCGTGCACGATAAGATTGACGCCCTTAAATGCACCTTGACCTCGTAGAGTAGCCATAACTACCTGCCTCCTTTTCATGCATTGACTTGGCACAGATTGCTTATCTCAATCTGATAAATAGATGATACCATGTTTTCCCGTCCATGTCAACAGGATTTCAAAAATCTTTTCGGGAAAACCTCTTATTTACCAGTCGAACCGGAGGCATCATCGTACAGGTCACCGGGTTCATCCGGTATATGCATCAAAGCGAAAACGAAACCTGCGACAAGCACAACCCCAAGGCCGATAGCCACAGCCGTATGCCACGGGCTTTCCATCGCCCACGTCACGGCCCACTTCACCATATCCTTCTGCCACGGCATCAGTGGCAACGTCGTCATCATCATAGCCCAACACTCCTTTCCCGCGCCTCCTCGTGCGCGAAATCACTCACCTGCCTGCATCGACGCCACCGTCGCCTGCACTGCCAATCTCATGTCCCTATCAAAATCCTGGTCGAGGCTGATGGTACGACCCCTGCCGCGACGACCAGACGGCGACCCCTTCATAGAACGCAGCACCGGCTGCTCAGCAAGCCTGTCCGCCATCTCCTTCATCAGGTGTACGTCCGCCCCGGGAAGCTCAGCCACGTAGTCGCCCTGACCCGAGTTCTCCAGATACGCGGCCGCGCCCTCGTAGGCCTCGAACCGACGCCGGCTCATCTCCACAAAGGCATCTACGTTGACCTTGGACACCTCTGCCTCGAACGGGAAGTCGTAGCCCAGATGGTGCAGGTCCAACGCCTTCACCATATCGAACGGATAGGCCGGGCTTCGCGCCACATGGGCGCTGTGCTCATCAGCCTCGAACACCATGCCCCGCTCCGAAAGGTCCACCTGAAACTCGTCCACCTTCGCCTCGTAGGTATCCAGCATGTGGTCCAGACGGTTCTCCAACACCTGCGGCGCCGTCACCATGTAACGCCCGCCGTGCAGGTCGTAGACCCTGCGGCCGTAATCCTCGGCCGACTCGGGGCTTCGCCTCGCCATGCCCTTGTCCTGGAGCATCAGGTCCATGCGGCGGATACGGTCGCGATATTCCATTATCTCATCGAACGCCTCGCGGTACTCCTCCTCCGGCGGCAGGAAGGACAAAAAATGCTGATACTTTGCCATGAGCATGGCATTGTACTGCTCCTCCACCTCATAGAACTCCTTGAGGGGTTTGGACTCCTCGGAAACCTGCCCACGAGACTCGGCGTCCTCGTACTGCTTGCGGGCGTCACGGTAGCGCCTGCGCTCCTTGCGATGATGCTCCAGCCGCGACGAGTAGGAACGCAACTTGAAGCCGAACTCCATCATCGGGTCGCCCACCGCTTCCGAAGCCATCTCCCGATACTCCATGCTCATCACGTCCAGCATCGGCGTACGCGTGCGCATGCGCTCCTTCGGAATGGTCTTCAACATGGCGTACACGCCGTTGACGCAATCATCCATCAGGCGCTCGCGCCCCTGCGCCACCAGACGTCGGTACTGCTCACCCGTCAAATCCTCGCGGCTACGACGCTCCTCGGCGTACGCGCTGATGTCGCGCATGGCCTTGTCGTAACCGGAATCCGGCTGAGCCAGCACCTGCTCCACATACTCACGCACGATGGCATTGGGCTTCTGCATCTCCCTGCGGTTCGTGGAAGCGCGCCACAGGCGCCTGTCCTCGGGAAGGCATGCCAACAGCAACTGCGGAAGCCCGTGGGACGCCATGGTCTCATGAGTGAACTTCTTGATGAAACAGCGCGCGTTGCGCTTGTCGTAGGCCACATTGGACGAGAGCATCTTCACCGGGTGCATCTCATCCAAACTCATGTCCACGCCACGACGCAGAACGCGCTTCTCGCCCTCGTTGAGCTTGCCTCGCTGGGTGCCGTCCGGCATCAGCTTCCCGACGCCCTTGTCCACCATGCACAAATGGCAATGCACGTGCATGGTATCCACCTGGATGACACCGCACCACTCCAAGTCGTCGAACTTGCGTCCCAGCTTTCGCATGCCGTCCATGACGGCCAAACGCAACTTCATCTGGTCGATATTACCGCGGAAATCGCCCCGATTGCGCGGCTCGAACCCCGCATCGACCACGCCCATCCTGCGCAGATACTCCGTGTCGAACGAGAGCACGGTCTTCAGCACCGTCTTGCCCTCGTCGAACTGCTTCTGGATGTCCTTAGACACGCGGCGTATCTTGCGGTCGGACATAGACATGTCCCCCAGGTCGTCGCGTCCCGTGGAACCGAAAGCCACGCCGCCCAGACCCTGCGCCGAGCGCATACCTTGCTTCACACCGGAAACCGTGTCAAACGTCTCCGTTGCTTCGCGACGGGCCATATAACGCGTCACATAGGCGTCCTGGTCCTCCAGACGAACCGGCGTCAGCTCCTCCGTGGCACCCTTACGGGCCATATAACGGAGCACGTAGTCGCCCGGCGTACCGCCACGCGTTCCGCCTTTGCTGCCCGTCTTCATGCTAAACTCGTTGACCACAACGATGTCCTGCTTCAGTCCCATACCGGCATCCCTCCTTTCTGCTCACGATACGAAAAAGCGGGACGGCGGCACAGCCATCACGGCCACACCACCGTCCCGCATCCCGTGGTTATCGTTCGTACGGCGGTGACTGCTTCCGCCCGCACGCACGTCTCTATTCGTCGTACTCCTTATCGGAACCGAGACCCTGATGCGACGCCTTCTCAGCGACCTCCGCCATGCTGGCGGGAATCGCTCTCTGCGTCGGAGCGGGCTTGTCGCCCTCATCCTCGGTCTCCGTCTCGTCATCGAAGTCCTCGAATCCCGATGTCGCGTCGTCCTCGGCGTTCGCCTCGACGTTATCCTCCACGGCCACGCGACGCTTGTTCGCAGCATTCTCGCGCTTCTCGTCGACATCGTCGAAGTCCTCGATGCCGTCCTTTTCCTCGTCCGGCATCGGTGCGTCGGAAACGGTATCCTTCTCTTCCTGCGCGGCCTCGGCCTCTGCCTCGTCCATGCGCTCGTCGAAGGACTTGGCATCCTCCACCGTACGCTGTGCGGCATCGTCTGCCACGTGCTCGTCCTGTTCCTCCGCCTCGGCTTCCGCCGTCTTCGGCTTCAGCTCCTTGTGCGGAACAGGCGCCTTCGGAGCCACGTGCTCGTCCATGACGCGCTGACGCACGTTCTGATAGTGTTCCTCGACCTCGCGCTCCATCGGCGACAGCTCGACAGCCTCCTGCTCTTCCTGCAGGTCGGTCTGCGGCGCATCCTCTCCGAACATGTCCTCGTCCTCAAAGTCACCGTAATCACCGTAGATGCCGAAGTCATCCGAGAACACATCCTCGCTCGGGCGCGGTTCCTCGAAGTAATCACCGAACGTGTAGCCACTGGACTGCTCGTCAATAGAAATCGTGTGCCTGTCCTCGATATTCGCGAACAGAATCGGCACATCGCCCTCGAACTGAGGTTCCACGACGCGCAGCTCGCAATAGACAGGAATCTCCAGCTCGCTCTCGCGTATGATGTCGGGGCACTCGAACCCTCGGTGGTACATGCCCTTCTTCACCATGTCGGCAAGCTCGTCATCGGAGAACTCATAGAACACATCCACCTCGATGCCGGCGTTCTCCTCGAACGACAGCTCCGTCACATCACCGTACAGAGGCGTACCGTCAGCCTTGCGGATGCCACGGCACTCTCCCATGATGTGCATGTATGGGCGGTGCGGGTTCTCGCGGTCAAATCCCGTTCGGAACTCAAGGAACACCTGGCTCGGATAGATGTCGGCGTTGCACTCGACATCCTGCATGTCCGTAAACGACCCCTCGGGAAACTGACGGGCAACGTCCGCCAAATGGTCGTTCATGGTCTTACCGGGTATCCTCATCTTGCAAACTCCTTTCTTTATCTAAGACGGCAGGCGCGAACCATCGCCCGCACCCGTCGCATCTATGTACATGATACATCAAATCTGCTCAAAAATCAAGAGAAATCTCTACTTGCCCGCGTCATCAACCGGCGCTTCATCCTCGCCGGAACCGTCATCGAAGTCCGCCTCGTCGTCCTCCAACGGGAAGTCGTCATCCGGCTCCTCGTCGAAGTCCAGCTCCGACGGATGCCATCCCGACGCGATAAGCGGCACCGTCCAGTCCTCCTCGGGTGCCAGACACATGGCCCGGTTCTCCTCGATATGAGACATCTGCTCCTGTACGCACAGGGCACGCAGGGACTGCGCATCGGCCGCCGACCTCACCACATGCTGGTACAGGTCAATCAAGTCCATCTCGACGCTCGGACAGTCGCAGAAAGTATTGCGACTCTGCCCGTCCACCAGAGCAAGAAGGGCATCATACGCCTCATCGTCCATCTTGGCGATGGACAGCTCCCGCGTACTCAGCTCGGACATCTCGACCTCGCCCCTCGCATACGCGTTGGAACGCTTCGCATCCTTCATGAGACCAAGCGCAGGATTCTCCTGCTTGACGTGACCCATATCGGCGCACACGCGCTGGAAGCGCTTGTCGAACAGCATCTCCTGCGCAAGGCGCAGGTACTGCCGCATGCGCAGCATCGGACGACGGTCCATGACGAACCCGTCCTCGTCGAAACGCGTGTCCGGCAACAGAAGCGCCGTCACCGACACGCCCAGAAACTCGCCCACAGGCACCAGATACGACGGAGGCATCTCGCATTCGCCTTCCAGCCACCCCCGCGCCTCGTTCGGCTCCACGCCGATATACTCAGCCAGCTCCTCCACCGACCGGTGGCGCTTGCGGAGCAGGTTCCGAATGTTGCCGTAAATATCGGCATCCGGCACCGGGTTCACCGCCATCTGAAACTTCGTTTTCATCTTGCCATCTCTCCTTTCCCCTATCCAAGGGCTTATTTGCAATGAAAAGCGGCACAGACGCATCCCTCCCGTATCAAACGGGGCGAAGCGCCTGCGCCGCGTGTTCCTAAAGGAACAGCACCGTATCGTAATACGAATACGTGGTCATGGCGCCGCCCGCCATGCTTCCCACCAGGACGAACATGAGAATCATCCAGATGACCATGAGCACAACGCTCACGATGACGGAGATAAGCGCGCCCTTCCCGGCGCGACGTGCCGTCAGCGGCTTCTCGTTCTTCCAGACCAGGTACAGTATCAGACCCACCAGCGGTACGAAGAAGCCGAGGACTGCCCATCCGAACGAACCCGTGTCCTGCGGGTTCGGAGCGGCCTGCACCGGAACCGGCTGAACGCCCTGCGCCATAGGCGGAGGCGTCGCCGGGCCAGCCTGACTCTGCTGAGCGTTACCGCTCTGCTCCATGTACTCGCTGTACATCAGCTGCTCCTCCGGGGTAAGCTCCCCGTGTCTGGCCTTGATGCGAAGCCTTGCCGCCTCTTCCTGCGTCAACATATTGCAACACTCCTTTCCGCCCCTCCTTTTCGGGGCAACCTATCTATGTAAAACGCCCCGAACGGCGGAACGCTTTACCCTTTACTCACCGGCGCCGTACTTCTCACGGAGCTGGTCTCTGCGCTTGTCGCGCAGCTTGCCGAAGCGACGGTTCAGTGCATGCCATGCCATCGCATAGAGCTTCACCATCACCAGCGCCAGAACCAAGCACGTGAACGACGTCGGAATCCAGAACATCTCGGCACGACCCGCCGCTGCGGCTGCCGGTATGAATGCATTGATGATGAGCGGCACCACGTACACCGATGCCATCAGCGTACCGCCATATACGAGCAAAAACTCGACGGCCACCTGCAGGCACCACGTTACGAAGCTGAATATCGCTCCGCTGTGCAGGAAGCGATTGTAACGTGCGACAATGCCCTTACCGGGCTTGCGACCACCACCAATCGTCTTCCTCTCCTTCTTCTCTTCGGCCTTTGCCTTGTCTCTCGCCATACCTACGTATCTCCTTTCGTTCCCTTAGTCTATCGCATATGCGGCCAAATCGGAGAGGTTGCCCTCACCGTCGACCGTGTAGACGAACGCAGACTCGCCCTGCGCCGTCGCACCACTACTGTCGGACGACTCCACCGTCACAATCGTAAAGTACGTGTACAAGTCGCCGTTGATATTTGTCACGTTGGACTGCATGTCCGAATAGGCCATGTTCAGCCCGCGCGCGTCGATTTCGTTGATTTCGCGTCCACCCACGTCGATGTTGTTCATCGCCGGCATGAACACCGACAGGAACGTGCTGTCATCAGCAAGGCCGTACTCCGACTTCACCGACTCGCGGGCCGCATCGTAGGTCTCCTTGGAATCCCAATCGAAGACCTTCTCCAGAAGCACTCTCGCGGCATCGTCATCCTTTGCTACGCGTGCGGAATCAAGACCGGACGCCAGATGCACCGCCTCCGCGGTATCCTCGCTCACAGCCGCCTCCAGCGTGTCGATGCGGTTCTCAAGTCCAGTGATGGTCTGATACTGCTCGCCCAGCTGGGACGAGCGGTCCGACTGCACCAGACCGGAGAACAACGCCCCGCAGACGAGGATGACGCCGCACGCGATAAGAGGCAAATACTTACGCAAACGCGTGTTCTTGTTCGCCATATCATTCATGTTCGCCATTACTTCTCACCCCCGTCGTCATTCTGCTGCTTCAGCCATTCCCGCGCATCATTCTGGTTCTGCGCGTCCTTCTCGGACATACCCGGGTCGCTCTCGCCCGTGTCCTGCGCCTGGATGCTCTTGATAAGCTCGTCGATAGCCGTTCGGTTCTCGTTCTCCACCGTGGCGTCGATATACTTGGCCGCGTTGGCCGTTGTCTGATATGCCACGTCGCTAAACTTGCCGCTCTCGGCGTCATAGGTCGCCGTTGCATAGGCGACAAGCTCGTCACTACCGTCTATCGTGCACAGCCAGATGACCGGGATGCTATCGTTCTGGAACGAATACGTGCTCTCAAACGTCCACACCACCTTGGCATCGCCCTTGCTCGACGTGAACCAAGGCTGACGGCCGCTCTGCGCATCATCCGCGAAATACGGGGACAGAGCCTCGGCATTGGCGGTCACGTCATCCGGTGTGACGGCCGCGTCGATGTTCTGGTACTTCGTCTGATACTCTGCGACCTTGCGCCCCGCGTCCGCCGCGGAATGAAGGCCCTTGTTAATGGAAGCGGCATCCGGTGATGTCTGGTTCTCCAGGTCCTTCACCTGCTCCTCAAGCTGCGTAATCTGCTTGGCGTTCTCATCGAACTGTGCCTCGAAGCTGGACGCTCCGAAAGTCGTCGGAAGAACGAACGCCATCGTGACCGCGAGCATCGCACCGCATGCGATACCGCGCCACATGCCTGCACTCGGCTTCTTCATAGGCTGTCATATCTCCTTTCTTCATCTCGTCTAAAAATACTCGTTTATGAGCAAATTATAACACGCCTGCCTCGAAAAAGCAAGCGTGTTATAACCGAAATGCCCTCGTTTATCAATCGACGGCGGAACCCGCATTGGCATACGTCGTGCTGTGGTCGGGCTTCACGCAGCGGAACACCTGGTACTCGCCACGACCAATCCAGTCCTGACCGTGCATGCGCTCGATGATGTCGGACGAATCAACACCGACACCAGGGGAACGCTCACAATACGAAGCGGAGACCGAGTCACCGTTGGACTCGGGATACTTCGCCTTCACGGCCTCGTTGCCCACATACAGGAACGTATGACCGTCCAGACAGAACACGTCGCCAGGAAGCAGGTCCTCCATGGTCAAAGAACCACTGCTACCGACCTTCTCCCACTTATCGGACGTCAGCAGATACTGCAGCTGACGACCCGTGTCACCTGCAGGATACGTGTCATCCGAACCAGACCAGCGTACGGCTGTTGCCACACCACGGTCGCAGGACTGATAGATGTCGCCTGCACCCCAGATGGCATCGTGCACGCGCTGGTACAGCTCCGTGCCGTTGTTGCCCCTGCCCTCGTCCTGCGTCTCATACGCATACGAGACGGCGGCGTTGGCAATCGAGGAGTTGTCCGCGTTGATGGTCTTCACGCAGGTGCTCTTCTTCTTCGCTACATTGTTGTCCGTGGCCGTCGCACCCAGACGCTCCGCCATCGCGATGACGCTCTGACCGTACGTCGAGTCGGCCGACCAGGAAGACATCTGCGATGCCCAGCTGGTCGCGCTCTCCTGACGCTGCGACCATGCGTTGGACGTATTGCCCTCCCAATACTGGGAGAAATAGCGCGCACACGCCGCGGCATCCTGTCCTGCGGTCTCCGTCTGATAACGCTCCCAGAATCCCGCACCGGACGCCGGTGCGCCCTTGGCCAGGGTGTACGCCAGCTGGAAGTCCACGGTGTACCACGGAACGCCGACCGACTCGGCGAAATCCAGGAACACCTTGGCACCGCCACCTGTGTACTGCCCCATGCCGAGACCAGGGTACATCTTGCCGTCGGCGTCGCTGGTATAACCGCCGGGGTTCTTGACGGGACCACCGGAACCGGTGAACCCAGCGTATGCATCGCTCAGAGGACCCTTCACGTACACGTCGAAGTCGGCCATGGCCTCCTGATGGCGCGGTCCGTTGATGTTGTAGTCCTCGTCATAGATGCCCTCGATGGTCGTCGGGTCGATGCCGGACTCTGTCGAAAAGTTACCGAGGACGCCCGCCACCTGCTCATCCGACAGGCCGTATGTACTGAGCACCGAATAAATCGCCTTGGCGTTGTTCAGCATCTGCGCGTCGGCGTCAACCTCGCCGGCCTCCATAGCCTGCGCGACGGCAACCCTACAATCCTCCAACGTGCCGTCCCTCTGCGCCGTATTGGTGGTACCCATCACGACCGACGCCGCGATGGCGACCGCCGCCACCGCCGCGGTAAGACTGGTTCCTATCACGGTCACGGTGGCCGCCGTGGTGCCCACGCCGAAGAAACCTGCCACGGCCGACACGGCGGAAGACACGAAACCGGCCACAGCCGATGCCGCGCCTGTCACGGCAGACGCCACGCCATGGAAGAACTGTCCGATGACGTTCAGAAACGCCAGAGGCGCAGCAAGGATGCTGGACATCGCGTTGGCGCCCATGGCGAGAGCCATCTGGAAGAAGTTCATCATCTTCATCAGCATACCGCCCTTGACGGCGGCGCTGGCCGCGTTGGCGCCTGTCTTGGCCGCCTTCGCACCCGTCTTGGCGGACTGGGCGTCAGACTTCTCGCCCTTCGCATCATCTCCGGGCTTCAGTCCCTTCGGAGAGGAATCCTGCTCGTCTGCGGACTGCGAATCGCCCTGCTTGCCGTCCCCGGTCTTGCCGGAGGACTTGTCGTCACCGGACTTGCCACCCTTCTTCCCGTGCTTCTCCTTCGCCTTCTTCAAAGCCGTGGACGTCGCCGCGTTGGAGGCGGCAGACGCCGTGTCATGCGCCATCGACGACTCCGTGTCAGCGGCGTCATCAATGCGAGCCACGCCCGCATTCTCCATATCGTTTGGGTTCGGCATATCTCTCACCTCCTAATTCTCATCATACGCCCGACCGAAGGAAAAGGCCCCGCTCCCCTCCGGGAGAAGGGGCCTTCCGGTCGAACTCGTGTCTTAGTAGCACTGCAGCACATTCTCGGACGTATTGATGGACGAACCCGTCAGGACGGAATCCTTGTCCACCTCAAGGTCGAGAAGCGACCCCAGCGTATCGCGCTGGTACGTCACCTTCGCGTTGTAGTACGTGCGCCATGCGCTCGTCAAATCATTGCACATCTCCGTGTACTTCGTGTAGCGGCTCGCGCTGGAACCGCCGGACAGCGACGCGAGCACCGTTCCATCATTGAGCGTCCACTCGATGTCGTTGGTATCGAGCTGGTTGCCCGTGGCGTCTCCGTTCGCCTCACGCGCCATCATGGCAAAGAACTGGTCCACCGTCATGTTCGGCGTGTCCGTCTCTGCGATGAGGTCATCCAGGAAACCATCCACGACGGAGTGGTTCTGCCAATCCAGGTCGTAACCACCCGGAACCACCGTGGCAGGCTTGTACGTGTACGTGCCGTCCTCGTTGGTCACCACCTTGTCGCCCGCGATGATGTCGGGCGTCGTCGGCAGGTTGATGCCTGCGTTCTCCACGCGCTCCGCATACTCGTCAATCTTATTCAAATCGACGCGCAGCTGGTCGACCTGCGTAGTCAACGTCTCATGCAGCTTCTCCTCCTGCGGCACGATGACCGCCTCGTTATAGAAGTCGCTCACCGAAGGCGCCTTGCTGGAATCCAGACAGGCAAGATGCTCTGCCTTGCTGGCACCCGGGTTGAAATACACGCGGAACTGGTCGTGGTCCACAAACGACTTGTCCTCGACCTCCTTGTCCACGTCCTGAGACTCCTGCGTCTGCAGCTCGGAGTTGCAGCGCACCACCAGGTCGAGAATCTGAGGGCCGAACCCGTCCTTATTGACCAGATAGACGCCCATATAACCGGTGTTCCCGAACATGTAGATGCTACCGGACGGAATGCCGTCGAGCGTCTGCTTGTTCTGCTCCACGCTCGCCCCCGTCAGGAACATCTGGTAGTTATTGGCGTTCGTGGACATCACGCTAGTGTCATCGAACTGCAGAAGCAGGAACGCCTTCGTCCTATCCTCACTGGAGTAGACGTTGACCACCTTGCCCGACACGCCGGTACGCGACGTCTGGAACTCCGTGCTATATATAGCCTGCTCGCCGATGGTGTTGTTCTGCGTCTGAACATGTGCCACGAAGCACATGCCCGTCACGACCAGAAGGCTCACCATGAGCAGACCGAACATCAAGCTGAAGCGCTCCATACGATAATGCGGCCCCAGCTTCAATTTCTCCATCAGACCCATAAGCGAAAATCTCCTTTCTATCGCTCTAATTGCCGTTTTGTCTCTAATACGCTGATAGCCCCCCGCTCCCCACCCTGCAGAATGACTCTGCAACCGCAAGGAACAGAGGGCTATCAATCGCGTCTCTGCTATGTATCGACAGCTTAGTGCAGCATCGACATCATCAGGATAGCGCCGTTACCGAGGTCCTCGATAGTCTGCTTACCACCGGATGCGATGTTCGACACGAAGCTGAAGCCGCCGACCATGAAAGCACCGCCGAGAATCAACAGGATAATGGCAACAGGCCAGCTAACCTGCGTCTTACCATGGGAGATAAGGCCGCGGGCAATCATAACGACTGACCAGACGACCATAACGACACCGATAAGAATAATCAGGTATCCACCCCACGTCTTCAGCGTCTCGGTAGCGTTCTGCAGGAACGAACCGAGGTCCCATGCCATAGGCAAGCTCATCAGACTCATCATCGTCCTTCACTCCTTTCCTAAAACTCAATCGCATTCATTGTACGCGCACAACATGCTCGCGGCCAGAAAAAGAGACCTTGCACATTGCTATGACTATTATAGCGCAGAAGCCAGCAAAAGTCAACGTACAAAAACACCTATTTCCATTCGTATATCAATCGAAACAGGGGTGGGAACACTTCTCCGAGAGGTGTCCGCCACCCCTGTGTACCGATGTCATCAGGCTACACGACGGAACCGCCGCCTGCGCCCGTCTTGGCGTCGAGCGCCTTCTTGGCCACGCTGGCCGCCTTCTGCGCACCGCCGGACTTCAACTTCTCCTGCGCCGTATGGTTCTGACGCAGGGCCGTGTTGACGTCCGCCGAGTTGTGCACGATACGACCGCCAGGAAGCGTCGCCGTACCCGTGCGCTTCACCTGCTCGCGAGCGCGCTCCAGCGCCCTCTGCTCACTCTGCAGATGCATCATGCGCTGACGGTCCTGCGGCGACATCTGCGCCTGCGGCTGTACGCTCACGTTGGTCGGACCCGCGTTGCTGATATTCGACGTGGTTCCGCCCTTGACGCTCATCACGTTGCCGCCGGTAGGCATCGCCATACCCGGACGCTGAGACCCACCGGAGTGGGACGTACCGGAGTGCGACGGCTGAGACTGCTGTGCAGTCGCGCCCTTCTGGACGTTGCCGCCCTGCTGACGGGTATTGCCGCCCTGCTGAGCACCCTGCGCCTGACCGGCCGCAGGAGCGCCGGAACGGCTTCCCGTGGCCTCCTTGCGAGCCTGGTTGCGCTGCGCGCGAACGGCGTCGACGTTCTGGTCGGCGTGAGCACCCTTGTTGGCCGCATCGGCGGTCTGCTTGACGCCTCCCGCCACGTCCTTGACGGCATCTCCAGCCATCTGGACGTCGCCCGTGGCATATGCAGCGGCGCCTTCCGCGACGCCCTTGGCCGTCTTGGCAACGCCCTTGACGGCATCCTTGGCCGCATCGGCCTTGACCTCGCGCTTTGCCTTCGCGTCGGCATCCTCTTCCAGAGCCGACGTGTTGCCGACCATGGAGTCGACCTTGGCGTCCGCCGCAAGCTGACGCTTGTCGCCCGGCTTGACGTCCTTGGTCTCCTGCATCTGCTCGGCCTGTGCCGCCATGCCGTGAACTTCGGCATCGGATGCCTCCGCAGACACCTGGATGCCCTTGATGTCGGTAACATCCTGCCCGTTCTGCGACTGCTCCGCGCTCATCGCGCTCACGTCAGGCACATCGGCCTCGTCGCCAGCCTTGAGATTGCCCAGGCTGTCCGCGTTCTCGGCCAGCATACGACGTCCTGCCTCCTCGCCGGAAACAGGTCCTGACGGTACGTTGCGCAAGGAGTCGTTCTGACCGTCGCCACCGCCGGGCAGACCCTGACGGTCCGCACCCTCGATGCCGGTACCGGTCGCCATCTCCTCGGCCATACCGCCTGCGTTCTCCGCGCCACCAGCCGCAGCACCCTTGAGAACGCTACCAGCCGTCATGCCATCGCTCAGCTTGCCGAGCGCGCCACCGACAGCCGCCTGTCCGAGAGCCATGCCGGCACCGCCTGCAACGCCTCCGGCAATCTGCTTGCCGGCGTTCTTCGCCTTCTCACCCAGCGTAGGTGCCGTAGCAATGCCCTTGCCCGCGTTCTGCGCGTTGGACATGCTGCCACCCTGCGGGTTCGTCGTAAAGATACGGTCGATAAGGCCAGCAACCGCCTCGTCGATGGTCTTGATGATGGACTTACGCAGCTTGATTGCCTTGATGCCGAACCACAGGTAGATGATGCACGACAGGAGCACGCCCACCGTAATGAGCGCATTACTCGCCATCGCCGGAATGGCCGCGTTGACACCCGGAACAATGGTACCGCTCATCAGCACCGTCGACCCGACGCTATCGGAAAGCAGCTCCAGCATAGGCGTCTCAACCAAGCCGGACAGCGACAGCAGAATCTCGATGACCAGGCTGTACACGAAGAACGTGCCCAGCACCTCGATAATCATCATCGCCGTATACGTCGCGACCTTGGCCATGGCCTTCATGTTGCCCAACACCGCGAACGGTACGCTGGACACCATCTTGATACCTCGTCCCAACATATTGATGATGAGGCCGATGGAGTAGACCAGGCCGATGATGGTGATGACGAACAGGATAATGATGGCGTTCAGCCAATACAGCACAGCCGTCATACCATCGCCGATAAGGTTGACCGAATGGTGCGCCTGCACCACCAGACCGGACGTAGCCTTATGCGTCGAGTACGTGACAACAGACGAGTCGCCGAACGACGTCGTCAGATAGTTGTACATGGACATCGACGACAGACCGCTGTAATAACCGCCTGTACCGCCGGCATCCGTGCCATCCGACGAACCACCACGAGTGAACGTGATGATGTTGCCGTTCATCTCGGCACCGATGTTCTCCTTGTTACCGTCGTTGAAATACGGCGTTGCCTTCTGACCGGTCGAATCCGAAGCATTATCGAGCATGTCGCCGACATGGTCGTAATACTCGTCCTTCTTACCGGACGTGTCCTTGATACCGTTGTAGATATCCTCTGCATTATCGTCATCCGATATATCCGCCTTGTACGTCGTCTCATAGTCCGACGCATGGTAGAACGCCGAAGACATATAGCGACCCATGACGTCATATGCACCGAGCACGGCGCTCTGGGTCTGCGAGCCGCCCTTCAGAGACATGTTCCAGCTGGAATCCCAACCGGACGTGTAACCAAGTGCGCTGTTCGAGCGGTTGATAGCACGCGCGATGCCGCGCACGCTCGTGGACTTACCGGCATCCACAACACCGGAAGCCGAGTCGCTGGTATCCACCGTGATGGTCACGCCGGACGGCAACGCCAGGTTGCTGTTCGTCGCCCAACCCTCGAAATCGACCAGCGTCGCCGCGATAACCTGGTTGGCCGCAGGCGTGAACTTGTCACCCCACGACGACTCCGCCGCCAAATCAAGCGACGCCGTGTACAGACCACCCAGAAGCGGGATACCAATACAAATGAACGCCAGACGCGTCGCAAACGTACGGAACACGGACCCGACCCTATTGGCCTGGCTCTTCCACAGAAGCAGACATACGCCCAGCGACAGGAAGAACAGAAGGAACACCAGGTACATACCGAGGTCGGATGCCGCCGTATACCACTGCGTTATGAACTGCGACAGACCATCGAATATCGCCGGCGTCTCAGGCGTCACGTCAAACCAATTACCAAACGCGGTGCTGACGGCATTCACGCCGGCCATAAACCACGCGAACGGGTTGAACGTCTGAAGCACGGCGATAACGCCCGCAAACAGGGCATCCGCCGACAGTGCCGTCGTATAGCACAGCATCAATGCGATGCCACCAAGGAAACGGACGATGGACAAGATGTCAAACGTCTCGTTCGCCGTCGAGTCAAGACCCAGCGACGCCAGCGCATGGCCGTACAGCACGTACTCCTGCAGACCTTCTTCCGTAAACGTCTCATAGCTTCGGGACTGCGACGAACCCGAAAGGAACGACACCGTCGAACCAATGAGGCCCGAATCGTAGTTCTCGTCGATGAACCCGACGAAGGCGCCCGCCTTATCGACGGATACACCCTCCGGGAACGTACCGAACTTATCGTGCGACGGATTGTGCGACTCATCATAATACGATGCGGCGGCGGAGGAGACCTTGTAGAACGAGAAGTCGTTCTCCGTACTGTCATCCTCACCAGCGAAGGCCACCGTGGTCATGCCGAACGTCAGAACGCCCATCAGGACGACCATAAGAACGACCTTCGCCAGCCTGACAATCGGATTGTCCTTGTCCTTCAATGCTGAAATCATCGTGCCACCTCCTTCCTCACAGGTTTCTTTCTCTTCAAGTTCGAGACCGCACCGCGTACGGCCCCGGCGGCTTTACGGGCTGCCGCCTGCGCCCTTGGAGCCTGCCGCTTCGGCTGTTCCGCCAACTGAGGCGGGTCGAGCTGCAAGTCCTGGTGGAACACCACGTTATCAAATCCACGGCGGATGTACGCCCTCGCCTCGCTCTTGTCCGTGACCAGCTTGACCAGGTCCTTCGGAATCAGCTGACCCAGCTGCTCCTGGTACTTCTTCACGATGTTGTCGGACATATTGCCGAACACCGTGTAGTCCGCCTTATCAAAGTTATTGAACGGCTGGTCGTCAAGCATCTTCTCCATGTCGTTGTACAGGAACGCCACGCGACCGCCGCGGTCATACATATGCTCGAACTGGCGCTTAATGTACGGGCGCACGCTCTTCTCGATGTGCTCCGCGCCATGGATGATGACCAAATCGCCGCGCTTCAGGTTCTGCACGGCATATCCGATGACATTCACCAGCTGGGCCATCGCGATGCCCTGTCCACGCATGGACAGACGCGAGAAGTCGTAGACCACGCGACGACCGTCCTTCGCACCGTCGATGACGTTGCTGGTCGTCGTGTTGAACAGGTCGCCGTTGTTGCTCAGCAGGTTGCGGAACGTCGTCAGCAGAACCGACATGGCATGCAGCTTCTCGTCATCACGTGCCGTGCGGTTCGCCAGAGCCTTGTACTCCGTGTCGAGGTACGACACAAACATCTCCAGCTTCGGCACCTCGTTATGCGGGATGTTCACCACGCGCAGGCGCTCACGGTTCGCGATAGCGTTCTCGTACCACATGCGGTTGTCGATGTAGAACTTCGTCGCCACGTCCTGCAGGGAGCCACGGATAATCGAACGGTCGCTCTCCGTGGTCTCATACGCCTGCTCGGCCATGAGCACCAGCTTCTCCATCTGAGCGGAGAACACTGCAAGCTCGTCCTTCTCCTCGCCGAACATCTCGAACATGTTCACGTCGCCGTGGTTCATGTCGATGCGATACGTCAGCGCCGAGAACTTCGGACCCAGACGGTCCAAATCCGCGCCGTCCAGGATGATATGCACCACGCGCGCGTTGTCAAGCAACGCCGCCTGCGACATCTTGGAACCCCACATATCAGCCACGTGGGCACGCCCGCGCAGCTCGTTGAACTGCTCGGTGGCCACCACCACATGGTGCTTGAAGTTGTCCACATCGAACAGCACGGCCGAGTTATTAACGTCGCCCACCATGTAGCCGACGTACTCTCCACCCGGGTCCTCCATGCCGTGGGTCACCAGGGAATAGCTTCCCGCGAACTCCGTGGACGTGAAATAGAACCCCTTGCCGCGCTTACGCGCGTTCTTCGCGAACAGGTTCGTCAGCTCCTGCCTCTGCTCACCCGTGTACGGTGCCGCCCACATCGTGCCGAAACGGTCCAGATACAGACGCTCGATTTTCTGTACGGCGTCATCCAGCGCGTCCAGCGTGGGCGCCTTGACCAACATACGGTTCTGCACATTCAGATACGACGCACCGTTGGTCAGCTCCTGCGCGATGATTTCCAAATCGTCGCGAGAGCGGCGAGCCTTGCTCTTGGACGTGTTCGTACCGGCCGCCGTCTGGGAGTTCTCGTTCATCTGTGCCACGCCCTCGGCCGTGGTCTGATGGGACTGAACCCAGGACTCACCCATGCGCTGCACCTGCTCGAAGTTGACCGTGGTCACCTTGTCACCCAGACCGCTCGGGATACGGTTGATACCCCAGAAGGACCCGAAGTTGTCCGCCGAGCCGTATGTATGGAAATACGCCAGGATGACAGCGTAGTACGTATCCACGCGGAAGTAGTCGCTGCAGAAGATGTAGCGCTCCTTGGGCTTGATTTCCATCAAGTGCGGAAACGCGTCCAGCTTCTTGTCGGCAAGCGACTGCTTCTTCGCCTCGTCCTCGGCGTTCTTCTTCTTAAACAGACCCATAGCTGACCAACCTCCCTTCTGATGCCTGCGGAACCGGAATACTCGTGAATCTCATGCTTATACCGACTCCTTTCCCTTGTAGATTGTGCGGAACACATCATAAATGTCGTTGCCGAACAGCGCCGTGCACTGCTTGAACATATACGAGGAGTTCTCCACCTCGCTCTGCAGCATGTTCTTGCCGACCGTCAGCGCCTCCGTGTTCTCCGCTTTGATTATCAGATACTGATGGATGGAACGGAACGAACCACCCACCACATTCTTCAGGTAATTGTATTCCATGTCCGCCACAGCGCGAAGTTCCGGGTCGTCGAAATCCAGATTGTCGTAGCGCTCCTTCAGCCGCGCCACCTGGCGGTAAATCTTCTGCGCCTCCTTGGACGTGATGAAGATAAGCTCGTACTCGGGCTTCATCTTCTTGTAGAAACCATCCACGCGGTCGAGGATGGCCTTGCGGTCCTCGTCGAACAAGAGGATAGACCCCGTTCCCACAACACGGTACATGTAGCCGTACGTGCCGTCGGTGAACGTGATGAGTCCCTTCTCACCGTCAATGTCCTCGATGCCCGCGATGGTGTAGAAATCACGTGCCGGCGCGTTGTTGCGCGTCACCACGTAACGCAGGTTCTTCGGCAGGTAGTTTAGCATCGACACCACCAGCGACGCCTGCGGCAACCCTGTCTTGTCGCGATGAAGCAGAAGCGCCGTCAACGCGAACCATAGCGCCGAGAACACGATGATGAGTCCGATGCCGCCGTCGGCGATGAACGTCTTGGCCACCGCGAAGAACCACAGGATAATCGACAACGCATACATCAGGATGATTTTGATGGGCATCGGCCTTGCGCCGATACCATCGCTGGACTGGAGGGAAATCTCCATGTCGCCCATCGACTTGTCGAGCGTGTCGGGAATCTTATAGCTATCCTTCGCCATATCCTGTACTTCACTCCTTTCTAAAATCGTCTCTCTTCCATTCCGCAACAAGGCGGGAGACGGGAACACCCTCTCCCGCCGCGCGGTTCATCTATGCAACGGGCATCGCGCTATTTCTTATCGAACAGAGGGATGATGCCCATCGAGTCGTCTTCCTTCTTGCCATACTTCACGTCACAGGCGAAGACGTTGCCCTTCTTCGACACAGCCCCGTCGATATGCACCACGGTGCCGGCCTCCAGAGCGGCCTTCTCGTCAGCGGTGAACTCATGGCCACACCACTGGTCAGGAACGCCCTCCTTCTTAAGGAACCCCTCCTGCTTGTATCCGACGTACTTGTGCCCGTTGTACTCCATCTCTGCGAGCTTACCGTGGACGCCGTACGTACCGCCGGACTTCGCCTTCAGCCCGCGAACCTCCACAGACTCACCGGCCAGGAGCGCCTTGCACTCCTCGTCCGTGAACGCATGGCCACGGAAGTTCTTCTTGAAGCGAATCTCGCGCCCGTTCCACGTGCCGCGGCAATAGTCCGAGTCGTCAGCGCCTCCGCCGGAACCCCCGACGAAATCCGTCTTCTCGAACCCGACAAACTTACGCCCGTTGAACGTCTGCTCTGCCAGCTTCCCGCGTACACGGAACGCCTTACCGGCCTTCGACGTTGCCTCTATCTCTATCTCCTCGCCGGCAAGCAGCTTCTCGCACTCCTCGTCCGTAAAGTGGTGACCGCTCCACGTACGGCTGAACTTGATATCCTTGCCGTTCCAAGTGCCTTCGCACTTCTCCTTCTCTCCAGAATCCATCATGACTCCAAGCTCCTTTCTCATTTTCTCGCCATTGCGTTTCATCGTCTCCATGTCGTCGATGACAAGCTGCTGCACGCGATGCAGGCACTCAGCAGGGTCAGCCTCGCCCTTGGCGATGAGCCTCATCTCATTCATGAGCTGCTCCGTCATACGCAAATCACCGATATGCGTATCGGGCAGGAGCATGTAGCTCATCTTGCCGTACTGCGACATGGACAGCTTACCCTTGGTCTCGACCAGCAGCGGATACTTGGCCGTCGCGTTGGTCACATCGGCGTAGATGCTCGTACGGGTCGCACCCGTTCCCACATCGTGCTTGTCGAGCTGCTTCATCATCCACTTCATCGTCGGAGCCTGCGGCTTCGGCGGGAATCCCTCGTGGATGAACGGCTGCGCCGTCGTGCCGAGAGCCGACGTCGAGACGTCATCGTCATCGTCCGCATCATAACTCACCGCGTGCCAGCCCTGCTTCAACGGCACATTGGCCATACCCGTGAAATCGGGATACTTCTCAAGATGGCCCTTCTGCTGCTCGTACTCGTAGTCCTCAGCCAGCATCGCCAAGTAGTTCTTCGCCAGGATGACGTAGATGTCCTCCGCTCCCGGACCGTACTGTGCCAGACTCGACAGGGACTTCGGCACGTTCAGACCCGGACGGTTCGCACCGTGGGCGCATCCCGTCTTCACGTGGGTCTTGCGCGGCGTCCGATGCGTCAGGACAGCCGGGTCGACGCCCACCAGGCGGGCGATTTCATCCACCTTCGGAAGCAGGTCGTTGAACTGCTCCGGCGTGATGAACTTATCCTCGGTACGCGGGTAGCTCACCACCTGTGCCTCGTACATCTTCTGATAGGTGCTCAGCACCGTCTTCGCCCGGATGCCCTTACCCGACAGAGACGAAGACAGCGTGGCCAGGTCGATAAGCCTGGACGGCGCGGTCGACTTCTTCGCACGGGAGTCCACGACCACAGGCGATGCCGTATAGGTCTGCGGAACCTCCGACTTCTTCGCGAACATCGGCTCCTTGTCGGACGTGAACACGTTGCCATTCCCGTCACGAAAGCGGTTCGTATAGAACGGCACCTTCTTGTATGCCGCCGCCTTGGCCAGCTGGTCACCCACCAGAAGGACCATAGCCGACTTCAGGCGCCCCTGTCTCAGCACGGAGCGACCGTCGCCGCACTTCGTAGCGATGCGTGTAAACTGCATCGACAGGAAGTCCCACTGAGAACGGTACTGTGCCTTGATGAAGTCCATGTCCTCCATCATCGACGGGATGGACTTGCGGTTCTTGAACGCCTTCTGCACTTCCTTCGCCGACTCGTCGACGAAGTACATACGGCTGAACTTCTTGCCACGGCCGATGTTCAGCTCGTCGAAAATCTCCCAGGCGATAAGCTCGCCCTCTCCCGTCGGGTCGTCGTCGGTCGCGATGCACACCTCGTCGCACTGTGCCATCACGGTCTTGATGTCCTTTAGCACGGACGCGACGTCCGGCCTCTTCTTACGCTTCCACGAGAACTGCGTCTCGTCCCACGGCAGGTATTTCAAATCCCAGTACAGGAACTGGGGACGCATTGCGCTTGGCACCTGGTCCACCGGGTCGGCAAACTCAAACAAATGCCCCCTCGCATTGGTGATGATGTAATCCTCACCCCCATAGGTACCCTTCATGCCGCCCAGGGCCTTCGCGAAGTTGCGTGCCTGCGACGGCTTTTCTGCCAAAATTCCAATCATCGTCATTTCTCCTTTCAGGCCTCCCTTTTATCTCAGAGGTCGGCCCCGATATAACAACGGCGCATGCCCGAAGGCATACGCCACGGTTTATCCTATCATACCACGCGCAGGACAAAAAATCAAGATATATGAGCGGATTTACACCCAAAACGGCATTCCCGGACACCGCGTCACGGCATCGGGAAACGATTTCGCACCAGCACCCTGCGATAGGGAACGACGGCCCTTCCGTCGGACGTATAGTAACCCAAATCCGGGTGCCCCGGATACACGGCACCCGTACCACCCTGGGCGAAATAGTCTGCCAGAAACGACGCGCGCATACCGTCGTATCCCGGCACGTACCGGCTCATGGCCAGAATCTCGAACTGGTCGGGGCTGTACCTATCGAAAAACGTGATGGGCACGCCCATGACGCTCGGATAGTCGCACGGAATATCCGCCAGCCGCGACACCTCGATGGCATCGTAGCCGTCGTACACGGGATACGCGTCCTCATGACCGTAATACCGCTTCATGAGCGGCAACGACGTATGACGCCTCCCGATGTCCAGGTTCGTGAACCAGCAGACGTTTCCAAGCACCCTGACGCCACCGCCCGGCTGCAGAAACCGCTTCGGGTGGGTTTCTCCCACCCACAGGCGGTCGTCCCGCAACAACGGGAAGAACGCCTTGCAAGACGAAGCGTTGCGGTTCCCGACGACAGCGAACCGCTTCCCGCGCTCCATGAGCACGAACACATACTCGCGAAACAGGGAAAACGGCGGATTGGTCACAACGACATCCGCCGCATCCAGCTCACGCAGGCACTCGTCAGAGCGGAAATCCCCATCCCCAGACAGCTCCCGCAGACTATTCCCCGATACGGCGAGAAGGTCGGCCATGTCCATGCCCGCCTTCGGCACACGCGTTATCTCCGCCCGGTACGCCCTGCCTCCGCTACCGGACCAGCAGGTCGACACCAGACCCTTCAGACCGAGTCTGTCGAAGTTATCGGCAAAATAGCGCACGAAGGCCGAGGCGAACGGGTCATCGCAGTTACACAGCACCCGCGCGCCCTTGAAATGCGGCGCGTAATGACGCATCTCCGCCTCGACATCCTCAAGCCTCGTATAGAACTCGTCATTCTTGACCTGCTTTGCTGTAGCCATGTTCCGATTGTCACCCGGCACTCGCCCCGCCTCCTTTCTTTTTTACACGGCTATCCCGCCTGGGCTATAGCACGGATAATCTCGCTGAACAGACCGATGAACAGCCATCCAATCAGAATCAGCCCGACGACTGTCACCATGCCGAACACAATCAGACCGATGACGAACCCCTTCTCAATGCTGTCGGGCTTCGGCAGCTCACCGGGCGCGACAGGCGTCACCTGCGGTGAAACCGGCGCACTTCCCACACCGGTCTGCGCGTTGTCCTCGCGCTTCTCCAGCGCCTCGATGAACCCTATCACAGCCATCGCGATAGCGCCTGCTGCCAGCAACGACGAATCCGCCACCCAGGCGACGACTGCCATCGTCGCGGCCACCGCTCCGAACACCACCGAGTCATTGCGCTTACGGGTCAAACCCAGCACGAAAGCCGTCACGGACCACGCCAGCAGAAGCAGCCAAGCGACGAGTCTCACCGTAAAGTCCCAATCGGACCAATCGAAGAAATAATAGACCACGTCAAATATACCGAACATGTCGACACCTCCTCTCCCCGGGCTATCGTATCGGACGCCCGTTCTTTATCGCGTCCCGCGCGCGGAACTGCTTGGCCGACTCACGCATGCGCTCCACCATGGCGTCCACACCGTTCTCCAGCATGTTCACGTCACGCGGGGAATCCGCACTCTCGCGACGGTATCCCAAACGGTCGTAGGCGATGAACCCCAAGGTCAGCTCCAGCTCCTGGAACATGGCCATGAACGAGACCATACTGCGCTCGATGTTGTGGATGCGCTCGTTCATCGACACGACCGGGTCCTCGCCGTCGTAGGACTTGACGAGAGCCATCTGCTCGTCCGTCAGGTCGTCCATCACACCGGACTTGAACGCCATGTACGCCGCTACGGCGTCCGTATTGTTATTTGCCGACGGGAACAGGCGCCTCGCCTCCGTCACAAGCGACGTTGGCAGGTCACGGATGTACGTCACGTTACGCTTCGACTTGCGCTTCGCCCGCGCAGGCGGACGCACGTCCGGCTTCTCCTTCGATGCCGTCGCGGAACGCGACGTCACAGCCCCTCCGGGCTGCATCTCCACCGTCACGTCCACGTCTCCTTCGTCTATTGCCCTATCGGGCACATCCGGGAGCCTTCGCCCCTCCTGTACCGACTCATCGGTCTGGCTTTCGTTCTCAACCACAGGGTCTTCCCCCTGGTTCCCGCCGATTTCCCCTTCATCCGTCACGGCCACATCTGCCGCTTCGGTCTCTTCCATCTGCTTTCGCCTCTGTTCCAGGCGAATCTGCTCAAGCATGCTGTTTGCCATATGCTTCCTCTCTCCTTTCGTTCGTTATACGCAGGTACATCACAGGTCGCCGTCCTCCTGCTCCAGCAGGTAGTTGTCGCCGCGCGTGAGTCCCAGCAGGGAATCGAATCCCGAGACCGTCACGTCTTCCAGACTCTTGATGTTCGAAGACAGCCCCGTCACGAGGTCCACAAGCTGGTTCAGCCGTGCGATTTCCGCCGTAGGAAGGTCGTAATCCCCGTTCTCCTTTCGTATCTGCGCGTACAGCGCCTCTATCATGTAATCGTTGACCGACATCTCCCGTCTGGTCGCCCAATACTGCAGTCTCTGAAAGTCATCCTCCGAGATGCGCAGGGTCAGCCTGTGTACGGTGTTCGGCTTCGTGTTTCCAGTATTCGTCGCCATTGTCGCGTCTTCGCTCCTTTCTCTATGTCATAGGCCTTGCCGGCCGGTTCTTTTCTTTCAGGTACCATTCCGCTCCCCCAGCCGCCGAACATGGCGGCAGCCCCCTCTCCCCTTCTCCGTATAACGCGGAGGGGGCATTTTAAGCCCCGATTTCGCCTTTCAGGCTACTGGGTTACCCCAGACGTGTTTTCGGGGCTGGAATCGCCCTCTGAGGGCTTCACAGAGGCATCAGCTGCACGCTGCGCATCCTGCACGGCAATACGCTTCGCTTCTTCCACGTCGGCGTTGGCCTCCTTCCAGACCTCCTCTGCATGTGCGTCGGAGGCGTCCACGTACTCCCCGTTGTCATAGTAGTATGACGCGTCGGGAACCAGCACCAGCGCGAAGCGCATCAGCGCCCCGCCGTTGGGACGGTTGCACGTGGACAGCACCAGAGTGCGCATCTCCTTGTCCGGCGCGGCCACCGCCTGGTAGCGCGCCTTCGAGGCGATATGGTCCAGCAGAGACTGATACTTCTCAGAACCAATCTCGTACGGCATGTCGTAAATCATGTCCGAACCCCACGCATCCACGGCGGCCCATACGCGCCAGCGTTCCGAATGGTCGCCATAGTACAAGTACACGTAAGGATGCTCGTTGGCGCCCTCTATGGAACCCCAGCGGGTCGGCAGATTGGAGAACTGCCACTCGCCGTTGTAGTTGTTCATGCGATGCCCCAGAAGCAACGTGTGCGCATCGTCGATGGCGTTGCCCTCGGAATCGCGCACAGGCGCCGGCACCAGAAACGACCCGCAACCGTTGTATCTGCGGTAGATGCTCTTCAGGTCGTACTCGTAATGCCCCACGGTCTGCTCCTGCATCACGTAGGAGTCGATGGCCGTCCCGGGGACGTACATCCAACGCGTCGCGTCACCGTTTATCGCCTGCAGGGACGCGAAGTCGATGCGCCGCAGAAGGTTCTCGTCGAACCCTTCCGTCGGCTCCGGCTCCTCCACGACCTGCTCCGCCACCTCTATGATATCGTCGGCGTTGTCCTTCATCTGCGCTTTGTCATGGGACAGATACATCCACGTGCCGACCGCGCAGACTGCTATCACAAGGAGCACAGCCCCGATACGCACGCCGGCCTTGATGCGCTCCTTCCTATCGTTGCTTCGCGACATGGGCGTCGCCCTCCTTTCTGTTCTCAAATCGCATGAAAGCCTGCCGGAAAACGACAGGCTTCCCTCTTTCGAAGTATATCACATTTCCCCTCATATTTCAAGGGAAAACCCCTGTTCAGGGGCATACAAAAAGGGGCACCCCCTCGAAAGGGAGCGCCCCTCAGCCTCACAGCCTCAACGTCTTATCGCAGGAGCTTACGCATCCAACTTACGGCGCTTGTAGACCACGTAGCCTCCGCCCAGTGCGGCAAGCACCAGCATCGCGATGGCAATGCCCAGCGCGTAGTTGTCGACACCGGTCTGCAGGTCAACGTGCTCAGTCGGCGTATCCGACGGAATCTTGACCGTCACGGTCTGACCCTCGTCGTTCAGGTCCTCGTGAGAACCGATGACCGTATCGCCGGAAAGCACGCGCTCGAAGGCGATGACCTTGTCGCCGTCCTTCAGCTCGGAGGTATCGACCGTCATAACGACCTCAACCGTTCCGTTCGCCTCGTCCGGCGTGAACTTCACCTCAACCTCCTCGGTCAAAGCGTTGCCCTCTGCGTCAACCAGATAGCCAACAGCCGTGTACTCCTCGCCCGGAACAAGGTTCTCGTAAGCGATAGTATCCACGACATCGACCTTCTTGGCCGACTGGATGTCCTTCGCCTTATGGTCGGCGCCCGTCAGGGTCGTGCCAATCTTCAGCGTATGGACTGCCTGCGCCTCGTCGGTGATGTCGGAGTGCGTCGCGAACAGGATGCCGTCCTTGGACAGGTCCTCGAATGCAACGACCGTCTGACCGTCAAGAGCACCAGGCTCAATGGTGAACTCGAACGTCACGTCCACCGTGCCGTCAGCCGTCTCAGGAACGAACTCGGCAGATGCCGTCACATCGTTGCCGTCAGCGTCCTTCAGGACACCGTCGTCGGTGATGTTGCCGTCCTCGTCGACCTTCTGCACGTGAAGCGTACCGTCGACCTTGTACCCGTTGCCCGGGATAAGGTTCGTGTAAGCCACCGTGTCGACGATGGTGATGGTCTCGCCTTCCGCCGTCATGTGGTTCTCCGTCGTCTTATCGACAGCCGTCGTAGCCACCTCGGCGAAGTGCACCGTCTGACCCTCGTCGTTGATGTCCGCGTGGGACGCAATGAGGATGCCGTCACGGCTCAGTTCCTCGAACGCCACCACGTCCTGTCCGTCCAGACCCGTCGCGTCGAACGTGAACACGATATCCACCGTGCCGTCCGCCGTCTCAGGCGTGAACGTCACCTCAGACTTGACCTCTCCGTTGCCGTCCTTCATCTCACCGCCGTCATTGACGTCGCCCAGCAGGCTGATGCCCTTGACGTGCAGCGTACCGGTCATCGTGTACTCGTTGCCCGGGATGAGGTTCTTGTAAGCAACCGTATCGGTCAGCGTGATGGTCTTGTCCTCGCCGGCAGGAACCTGTACCTCATGGATACCGTTCACAGACTCGACCTCAGTGGTCTCGTCGTCGGCAGGAACCGTCGTATCGTCAGCAGGAGCCTCATCGGAAGCATCGTCCGTCACAAGACCCGCAGAAGTCAGCGTCGTGCCGATGTCGACGAAATGAACCGTCTGGTCAGCATCCTCGATGTCGGTGTGAACCGCCACCGTAGCGCCTTCCTTCTCAAGCGTCTCGAACGCAACGACCGAAGTGCCCTCAAGACCGGAAGCGTCGAACTCGAACGTCACGTCCACCGTACCGTCAGCCGTCTCCGGCGTGAACGTCGCGGATGCGACAACCTCGTTGCCATCCTCGTCGGTCAGAGCACCGCCATCAGAGATGGTGCCGTCCTCGTTGACAACCTGCTTGTGAAGCGTACCCGTCACCGTGTACTCCGTACCCGGCTTCAGGTTCTCGTAAGCCACAGTGTCCGTCAGAGTCACGTTCTTGTCGTCGCCGACAGGAACCTGCGTCTCATGGAAGCCGTTGTCGGCCGTCGCCGTCGTGGCGATGTCGACGAAGCGGACAGTCTGAGAATCGTCGGTAATATCAGCGTGAACCGCGAACTCCTTGTCATCGTAGCTCATGGACTCGAACGCAACGACCGTCTTGCCGTTCAGGTCAGTTCCGGTGAAGTCGAACACGACATCAACCGTACCGCTGGCCTCCGTCGGCGTGAACGTCGTCTGAGCGGTCACCACGTTGCCCTCGGCATCCGTGACCTCGCCGCCATCGACGATATTGCCCTCGTCGTTCGTATCCTGCAGATGCAGCGTACCCGTCAGCGTGTACTCATGGCCCGGAATCAGGTTCTCGTAAGCCACGGTATCCGTCAGATGCACCGCATAGCTGCCCTCATCCGGCACCTGCGTCTCCTGGAGACCGTTGTCGGACGTCAGGGTCGTACCCATATCCACGAAGTGGATGGTCTGACCCTCATCGGTGATGTCCTCATGGACAGCAACCGTCTGCTTCGCATCGTCGTTGCGAGCGACAGACTCGAAAGCAACAACAGACTGACCGTCAAGACCCTCTGCATCGAACGTGAAGGTCACATCGACCGTACCGTTCTTCTCATCAGGCGTGAACGTCGTGGACGCCATAGCGCCCTCGATGGCACCGCCATCAATCATGTTGCCCTCATCGTCGTAATCAACGGCGTGAAGCGTACCGCTCATGGTGTACTCGCGACCCGGCGTCAGGTTCTCATAGGAAACCGTATCCGTCAGCGTCACGGTCGTATCACCGCTTTGCGGCACCTGTACCTCATGGATATCCTGGTCGGAAACCATGGTCGTACCGATGTGCGGCACATGAACCGTCTGGTCGGCGTCGTTGATATCGGCGTGGATGCCAAGCACCACATCCGGCCTATCGGCCGAGCGCGGTCCCATACCAACCGTATGGAGCGTATCGAACACGACGATGTCCTTACCGCCCAGCTTGGAAGCGTCCACGTTCTCGAACGTCAGGTCAATACCCTCGCGGTTGCCCGTCGAACCCATAAAGGTCTCGCTCGTCACCGTATACGGATTGCCATCCGCATCCGTCAGGACACCGGCATCCGTACCGTCCGCGTTGCGGAGGTGAAGCTCGCCGACCACATAGTAATCGTAGCGCTTATCAAGATTCGTGAACGAAACATGCTCGACGATGGTCTGTCCCTCTGCCTCGGCAATCTCGTGGTTACCGTCAACATCGTCAACGGCCACGGTGTCAATGCTCGGGAACGTCACCGTCTGGTTCTCGTCCTCGATGTCCGCGTGAACCGCGTACACCGTATCGTTCAGAGAAACGGACTCGAACGCCACGACCGTCTTACCGGCCATATCGACACCAGAGAACACGAACGTCACATCGACAGTGCCCTCTTCGGTCACAGGCGCGAAGCTCTTCTCAGCCGTAATCGGATTGCCCTCGGCGTCAAGAACAGGCTCGCCCGTCTCCTGGTCCATCAGAGTACCAGTCATGGTGTACTGCTTGCCGACCTCAAGGTTACGGTAAGAAACCGTATCAGTCAGCGTAATCTCGGAAGCCGAACCATTTGCCTGGTGACCGATGTCACCAACAAGCTCAGTTGCGATTTCCGGGAACTTCACGGTCTGGTTCTCATCCGTGATGTCCTCATGCTCAGCGATAACGCCGCCATCCTGCGTCAAATACTCAAACGCAACGACGGACTTACCGCCCAGCTCGGACGCGTCGACGTTGAACTCCATCGTCATGCGGCCAGTGCCCACACCGGAATTGAACTCCTTCTCCGCCGTGGCGATAACGCCACCATCGGTACCGTCGTCATTCACGAGGTGAAGCTCGCCCTTCATAACATAAGGAGCGCTCACGTCAAGGTTATCGTACGTCACGGTGTCGCGCAGCACCAGTTCGCCGTCCGCAGGAGCCACCTTATCGGAAGCGCCGTACGTAAGCGTCGTGCCGATGGCGATTGCCTTGTCGTCAATCGTACCGTAGTCGATATCAAGACCAGGACCATCGTGGTCGGCCGTGTAGCGATGCAGCGTCACGGTGAAGTTCACCAGCTTGTAGCCCACGTTGTTATCGCAACGCAGCTCCTGCACCGTGTACGTATCGTACGGGAACGCACGCAGGTCGTCATTCACAGCGACCGTCTTGTCGTTCACCGTGTAGCTCGTGCCGTCCTCGCTCCACTTGGTCATGTCAGGAGACATGCCAGTGAACCAAACGCCGGCCTCGAAATCCAGCTTGCTGGAATCCTGCACGTACCAGTTACCGCTCTCATCAACGGCAAGTGCGCCGTTGGAGTTCGGAGCCGTCGGGTCGTTGGCATTGGTGTTATGGCTGTGGTTCACCCAAGCCGAACCCCAAGTACCGTTCTCGTCCGTGACGATAACGTGCTTCTCGCCCGTCGTCTGGCTCGTTACAAGGAATGCAATCTGGTCCATGCGCTCCATCGAGTCCTCGGCCTTCTTCTGGAAGTGCCAATCCTCACGAAGCACCTGGTTCGCAACGGCGTCCTCCTCGTTCGTCAGGTCAACCATCTGACCCTGCGCACGAATCTCGAACGTCTTGCTGTATGCCTTGGAAGTGGAATCGAACAGGTAGCCCTCGCCGGAACCGACCTCGTGAATCTCGTACGTACCGTAAGGCAGCACGTTCTCACCGGTCGTCGCAGCGTAGACCGTGCGACCGTTCCACTCCGTCTCCGTCGTCGCGATGGTCATAATCTCATCGTTCGGCTGATACGTCTTACCGTTGACGTACACCGCCTGCTTGGACTTGTTCACGATGGCGAACGTAGCGCCGTCAAGGTGAGCCTCACCCAGGGAGATGTACTGACCCGTCTCGCGGTCGACCTTGCCGATGATGATACCACCGCGCATCACGGCGTTCTCGTTCCACTCGTGGTGGTACGCGTAGTCGTTGCTTCCCGTGTCAGCCTGGTTGTCGAAGTAGTGCATCTCACCCTCCTGACGGATGGTGAACGTCTGCGACCACTCGGCATTGTTGTAACCCTCGCTCGCCTCGCGCTCCACAATCTGATACGTGCCGTAAGGCAACGTGTGGGCGTCCGTCGAAGCCATGTAGGTCTGAGTCTCCTCGTCCCATGCCGTCGTGAGCGTCAGAACGACCTCGCCCGGCTGGTAAAGGGTGTTGTTCACATAGACCGCGTTCGCGGACTTGTTCACGATGTCGTACTTCGTACCTGCAAGCGTCGCGTCACCCTGTGCGCTCGACGTGTGCCAGTCGGCATCTGCCTTCGTGACAGCCACGCCACCGCGGAACACGGCGTCGACATTGTAGTTCGAAGCGGCATCCTTCAGTGCGACCATCTCGCCCTCAGCGCGAACCATGAACGTATGGGAGTAATCGGCCTTGTGATAGCCGACAGGTGCGCCGACCTCGATGATTTCGTACGTACCGTAAGGCAGCACGCGCTCACCGGTCGTTGCGACCCATGCGTTGTATGTATCGCTCCAGTCAGTCTGGATGGTCATAATCTTGGCGCCCGGCTCATACCATGCGCCCTTGACGTACACGCTCTCCGCAGAACGGTTATAAACGTCATAGCTGGTGTTCTCCAGCTCGGCGTCACCCTGCGGAACCGACATGCCGGTATCCTCATCGGCCTTCACGATGTACATACCACCGCGCTGAACCTGGTTCTCGTTCCACTCCTGTGCAGCGGAACCGTAGGCAACCATCTGCCCGTCCGTGCGAATCTCGAAGTCCTTGGACCAGTTCGCGTTGTTATAGCTCGTGTTGGCAGCCGTTTCCGTGATGGTATACGAACCATAAGGGAGCACATCGTTGCCAGTCGTGGCAACAGGCTTACCGTCATCCGTCAGATTCGTCATGATGGTCATGATGGCTTCGCCCGGAGCGTATTCGTAAACGCCCTTGCTGTTCGCCTTCTTACCCGACGTAATCAGCTCGTAGTTGTGACCGTCATCCGGTGCAACCGCCACGCTGGAATCCGACTTGTTGTAAATCGTATACGTGATGGAAGTCAGAGCACCGTCACCCTGCGGGGTCTGCGTGTTGCTGTCGTCATCTGCCTTGGAGACGGAAACGCCACCGCGCCAGATGTCGTTCGCATACGCACCGACAGCATCGCCGGAAGTGGACTGGTTGTCCCACTTACCAATCTGCGTAGGCTTCGCATCCTTATGGTTACCCGAGTCAGTCAGCGTAAACGCCTTAGCGCCCATGACGTTCAGACCGTCAATCGCGCTGACCTCGGTAATAACAACGGTACCAAGCGGCATCGTGTTCTTACCATCATCCGTCTTATAAGGCCAAGACGTACCATCAACAGGGTTTACATCACTGAAGAACAAAGTGCCATCTTCGTCCGTCTCGAACACAGCCGAGGCCGTAGCGTCATGCTCCTGTGCGGCAGCAACACTGTCATACAGGTCAGCATAGTAATCTACACGGAACTTGATGCCGTCAAGATTCGGGATGTCACCCTCCAGCTTGCCGGACTCTTCCCAGTCGGAGATAGCCTTCTCAACGAAAATGACCAGCGGGTCATCCATCGTAGGCTCTTCCATGTTGCCCGTCAGCTGATAGCTCTTGTGCTGACCGGAAACAACCTGCACGGCCATCACGTTCGGGTTCACCTCGTAACCCGTCGCGCTGCCCGGAAGCTCCTTCACGTAGTACGTGCCTTCCTGCAGGAAGACCTCGTTCGTCACACCCGTGTTGTTCTGAACCGTCAGCGTGCCGACCTGGTTCGTAGCCGCCTTGTCGGTGTAGACACCGTACTTGGCGTTCGTCAGGTTGTACGCATCGTTACCGTTCGTGTACTCCGGTGCCTCGGAAATCTTCTGAACGGAGAGATATCCGCCCATCAGCTTCCAATTCACACGGAAGAAACCGCCACCGGCCTGCGTATTGACCGTAGGAACAACGACACCGATGACAATCTGGTTGCCCTCGACCGCAATGATGCGGACGTTCGCACTACCGGCAGCCCAGTTCGTCGTGCCATCCCCGTTGCCGTGGTCGCTACCGACCGAAACATTGACATGGGAGCACATCAGGTTGACCTGCATCTGCGGCCACTTCACGCCACCGCTGGTCTGCGCGGAAATGTTCGTCGCGCGCTCGATGGACATGCGCGTCTGCACCAAGTCACTGGCAACAACGCCCTGCTGACCAAGCGCCTTGTAGACGATGCGCGCCTCGTAGTCACCGCTGGCAATACCGGACGCCTCTGCCATCGGGTTCAGGTATCCGCTGATACCGCCCTGACGATAGATGTTCTGCGAACTCAGAATGTAATTCTGACCGGCAGAAGGAGTCGTCGGGAACTCAACCGTTCCGCCAAGCACGGACTGCGCCGCGAAAGCCTTCGGAACGATGGTGTTCATGATGCCGTCGAAGAAGCGATACGCATCCTTCACGAACGACTCGGACAGGTTCACCTTCATGTCCGTGATGGCGATAGGAGACACGTTGAACATCAACGTACCCTTCTCCTCGTCATAGGACCAGGCGTCCATGTCGGACGTGTACTCGATGCCGTTCACCTCGACGCTGTCGATGCTGTCAGCCTTGATGTCGGCGATGGACGCATCGTCCTTCGCAAGCTGAATCTCGGTACCGACCGCATAGACGGAAGCACCGGCCTCGCCGTTGCTCATCACCGTGCCGGAGATACCCGAGGCATTGACCTCGATAGGCAGGTTAATCTTCGCATCGGACGGATTGCCGTCCGTCGTGTACAGCAGCTGGATACGCGTCGCCATGACAACCTTGTTGCCGTCCTCGTCCGTCTTCACATAGGACTTCGGAACATAGACAAGACCTGTCTCGGCATCGTACACGATGTCGTCGAGAACCTTACCCTCGGCGTTGTTCTCAGCTGCAGCCCAGTCCGTGACCTTCGCACCCTCGATATCGACACCGACACGTCCGACGAAGTAATCGCCGTCATCGGATGCCGAATACAGTGGCACGTAAATCATCGTCTGGTTGATGAGCGCACCCGCGTTATCCGCATAGCCGTCACCGTCTTCGTCCACGCTGAACAGAGAATCCATCGTAGCGTCAGGCAGCTGCGTACCATCAACGACCGTGACGGTGCTACCCATCACGTCGCCGGCGGTCAGCTTCGACCCCTCGCCCGTGTACTCTTTATTCATATGAGACAGGATGTAATCCTGTGTAGACTCGACGTTTCCGCTCTTTGCCTTGGCGGACGCATCACCCGTGTCGAGAACCTGGAACGCTTCCGCGTTCTGGTCACCCTCCGCACCCTCGGCGTAGAAGGCAGCCACAACCGTGACATTCTTCTCGACCTTGACATCCGCCGTACCGTCCTCGACAGGAGCAGCCGTTACATTGCCCTCCTCGTCGATGACACCGAGACTTCCCGTCGTGTAGCCGTCATCGGGCGTCACGGTCACCTCGACCGTGCTTCCGACCTCGACCTCCTTGGAACGCTCCTCGGTATCAGCGAATGCCATGCTTCCATGTTCGGTATCCGTCAACGAGACGACCGCCGTGGACCCGCCTGTATCGGCCGGGCCATCCAGACTTGCGGCGAATGCCGTCGTCACGCCACTACCCATGAAAGTGGACAGCATCAGAATGGCCGCCATGAAGCCCGACGTCATCTTGCGAGCACGGTCGTGTCGCGTCGATGGATGCCCTGCATTTGCATTCTTCATACCTTTACACCTTCCTTTCTGTTTTTTCGAAGAAACCATGGGTCAGGAATATCATAGCATTTATGAGCGTAAAAATCAAGTGGTTTCCTTGTCGTTTATGCTGATAAATCAGCGGAATGTTGCCGCCTGCGGCGGCTAGGACTGCGAGGCAGTCCGGTAGGGAGCTTGAAAGACCGAGTATCCCGGTCAGAGGGCACATTCGTGCCCAAAGAGCCATCGAGGATGGCTCGGAAGTTCTCTTGAAGAGGCCTATAAGCCAGACACACGGAGTACGGTGCAAAACAAGACTAAGAAAACGGCACGTCAGACTATCCGCGACACAGCTTGAAAAATCCACCTCTTCGAATACGCGCCAGCAAAGGCGGCTGACGGAGCAAAACCACACGAATAGGAGAAAAGGCTCGACAGCACGACCGCCCGCGCACGACGCGAAAAGAACAACCACTTCGGAATCAGCAATCACACAAGGAGGAACAAATTATGAATCTCAACAACTTCGGTATCGTTAACGGCCGTATGGCCAAGGACCCCAAGGTCTTCACCAACAGCGACGGCTCTCGCAAGGTTATGGTGAGCGTTGCAGCCCAGCACGACTACAAGGGCAAGGACGGAAAGCGCGGCGTGGACTACATCCAGCTTGAGGCCTTCCTGCCTGCCGATAAGGAGGGCAACGGCGCGTTCGACTACCTTCACAAGGGTGACCGCGTGGCCTTCCAGTACACTGTCCGCCAGAACGTGTTCGAGAAGAACGGCGAGACCATCTACAGCCAGGTGCTGAACATCGAGAAGACCAACCTGCAGGAGACCAAGAAGGACTCCGCTGGTCACGCTGCCCAGGCGGCTGCGCAGGGCACTCCGATGAACCCGGACAGCATGCCTGCTGCCGCTGACGACGACGTTCCGTTCGGCGAGTAACCACCGACGCGAAAGGGAGATAGGGATGAAACCCTATCTCCCTTTCTTTTTTACGCCCAATCGGGCAAAGCCCTCAACCAGACCGCTACTTGCAGGCGAAGCAGACGGTATACATCGCATCGACGTTAGTCGTCTCGTCCGTCGTCCCCTCATCGTAGGAATCCGTATCGAAGACGTACCCGTCATAGCCCTTCACCATGAAGAACAGGTCGGTGAATGCGTACGTCTGACCCGGCACATACTCCGTATCGCTGTTCGTACCCTCGGTCAGAAGCGTCTCGTTGTTCGAGCCGAGACCGATGTACGTCGTGCCGTCGGGTGCCGGGATGCCGCCCCCGCCGATGTTGCTCTCGCTGAAGTACAGCGAAGGCTCGGTGATGCCGCCGTACTCAGCAACCGGGAAGTCATCCGGCACGTACACCTCGTACTTCAGCAGACACGGCTCCACATCATCGGGAATCTGCACCTGAGACAGGTCAATCTGCTCGAAGTCGTAGCCGTAACTGTTGTGCTCGGCGATGGCCGCGTCAATCGCGGCCGAGTCCTCGCTCTGCGTGACCGCGTCGGTCACGCGCACGTATACCGTATGGTACGTGCTGTCAGCAGCGGAATAGCGTGCCATCTCCACCCACTGCCCGATGGCAGCCGGGTTTTCCTCGTTCGCGTCGCGACCGGCGATGGCGTCGGCGATATCGCCGGAAACGTCCTGCTTCTCCGTCTCATGCTTCTGCTCGCCCTTCTCCTCGACCTGCTGCTCCTGCTCCGGCCGAGGACTGCCGTCGTTGACCAGCTCAGGCGCCCCGCAGGCTGCCAAGCCGAGCATCATGGTGCCGGCCAGCGCAAGCGCCGCCGCCCTGCTCACATTTCTCTTCATCATGTTGAAATACCTCCTTCGCTTTTTGCGTCTCCTATCAGAACACCACGGTCAGAGACCGAGATGCGCTGTGCCACGAAACCTTGCGCGCATAGGCCCAGGTGCGCTCCCCTTCTGGCTTCGACCAAAGCCTGCGCATTAGCTCATTTGCCTTCGGCTGGGCATAGCCGTGCACGAGGATGCGCGCGGTCTTGTCCCCCACCGTCAAGCGGATGTTGGCCGGAATCTGGGGTCCGTCGACCGTGCCGTCCAGCACGTTCGACAAGAAGTTATACGCGTCGCGGTAGCCGAACAGCTCCACGACCCCCGTATCCGGGCTGTCCATCATAAACTGCATCTTACTCTACACTCCTTTCTTCAAGCCGGAGGGCACCTCCGGCAACGTGTTCGGGTCGTCGTACGGCGTCGCGTACGGTACCCATGTGACCGTCCTCGTCAGACCCATCTCGGCAGCCTGCACCAGGATGCGGTCGGGCGACATGGAAACGCACTCCGTGGCAGCCGCCCCCACAGGGTCGCCCTCCACCAGCATCCGATGGATGGCGTGCATCTTCATCAGCTTACCCACCTGGGTGCGCTGCACCTGCGGGATGCCCTCCCACCGGCGCTGATAGTGCTCCTCCGCCACCATGCCGTAATAGACGTGGAGCATCGTGTTGAAGAACACGCCCTCGTCGTCCCCATACTCGCGGGACATGCGGTCCAGCTCAAAATACACCTCGGGCGAGATTGCATCCGTCGCCATGGCATACACCCGCTGACAATCACGATACACACGCTCCCGCCCATGTACGACGGCGAGCAGGCACAGACGGCTGAAATAATACTCGTCCCTCGCATAAGCCACCTGGGAGGGATTGCCGTCCGCGTCACAGCGTATGACCGGCGCGGCAAAATTGTCGAAACGACCCCGCGCGAACGCGATGTAATGCCGAAGACCAAGCGTCTCGCTGGTCTGCTTCATCTCCCCGCGGTCACGCTCCAGTAAGAGCTGGCCGATGGGACGGAACACAAGGGATGTACGGAGCGCGGTCGCCTTGGCGTCCTGCGCCCACTGCTCCTCGCGGAGCCTTTCCAGACTGTCCATAGTCCATCGCTCCTTTCTTACGAAAAAGGGGCGCCAACCCGTTCGGACGGCGCCCCTCCTGTCACGGGGTTACTCTACGGCAGACTCCGTGGCACCCCACGCTTCCGAGGCGGAATACGTGGCCACCTGGAACAGGCCGTTGCGGTTCAGGTCGCGGCTGTAGCTGGAATCCAGGTAGATGACCGGAATGGAGTTGCCCTCATCGTCAGACACCGCCTCCACCAGCTGAGGATACAGCGCATCCTTCACGCCGTTGGCGCCTCCGCCGTAGACGTAGATGGCATCCGTGCGCGCGCCGACCTTGTGGAAGATGTTGGTGAACTCGCTCATCACCTCACGGCAGAAAATCTTCACCTGCTCGTCGATGTAATGCTGCAGACGCTCGCGACGCATGCGCTTGCTCGGCGTCATAGACGTATCCAGCATGAAGTCCGCAAGGTCCTTGCGGGACTCGAAGGACAGACCCTTCACCCCGCGCACGCCATTCACCACGCTGGTCAGCACCGTGCCGTAGCCCTTGTTGATGCTGCGGGAAGCCTCGATGTTCACCGAACCGCCCGTGTACACAGGGAAGTTCACGTTACCCTCACCGATGTCCACGCCGATGGTATCCTCGACGCCGGCCAGCACGTCACCCGTGTAACCCGGGTCGATTTCCTCGCCACGGGCACGCGCCTCATCCAGCGCGAACTGCAGGAACTTCGCACCCAGCTCCGTGATAGCGTACTGCGCGGCCGCACCTTCCGGCACCGGCGTCACACTGGTGAAATGCACCGTCACGGGAATCGAATGCTCGAAGTTGCGAATCAGCACCGTGTGGTCGCCGCTCATCAGCTTACCGGGATAGACGTCGCGATACGTCATGAACTCCTCGATAGGAAGCGCGATACCGATGCACGCGTCCACGTCCAGCTTCGTGGGAAGCTGATGGTTCTCGTTCCAGTACAGGCGCAGAGCCGCGCTCGCAAGGGCACCCAGCACCAGAATCGTCGACAGGGAGTCCTGGCACTTCGACGTCAGGTCCGAGATGTTGAACTCGCGCAGGCTCTCGCCGGAACGAATGGCGCGCTGGCCGAAGAACATGCGTCCCTCGTCCGCACCGGGCATCGTGCTGCTGGAGACCGAAGCCTCCATCTCGTTGTCCATGGCCTCGATGTACCCGTCGGTCGCCTCCTTCGGAAGCATCCCAACGCCCGCCGTGTACGACACGACGCTCGGAAGGTCGACAGCCACCCCGGCGTCGCTTCCGAACAGCTGGGCCTTTCCCTTCACATAGCCGTTCCCGATATCGAGACCGGCGACAATCTTCATCGTTTCACTCATCATGTTTCTACACACTCCTTTTCTATGAAAACTTATTTGCTACCAAAATTTACCATGTCGGTCAGCTGCTTCGTCAGCTTCTGACGACGCTCCTCGTCCACTCCGCTCTCCATCGGCTGCGCCTGCACACGCTTCGTAGGAACGGGCTTCGGCGCCTCCTCGACCGGAATATCTTCGACAAGAACATCCTCGACAGGTTCCACAGGCCTCTTAGCGGGCTTGTCCGCATCTGCCTGCGGTGCCTGCACCGTCTGCTGCTGTACCGACTCGTCCCTTGCCGGACGTCCGCGCTTCGGACGCTGCGTGATTTCGCCGCTTTCCGTGGCGAAATAGTCTCGCATACCGTATGCCTCGATGGCCGCGCGCACGAGCATGCGCAGGGACATGGAGACCGAATGCTGACAATCCAGCCACTCGATGACAGACTCGTCATCAGCGGGAACAGTCACGCGGAAACGTCGCGGGTCACGCTTATCGAAATCATTTCCCATAAACATTTCTCCTTTCTTTTTGAGCCGTTTCCGCTCGTTTATGAGTCTATTATAACCCGCGGACAACCCGTTGTCAACCCCTTTTTGGCACAAATTGAACCCAATTAGAACCCAGCAACGGGTCTTAATCGGGTCATTGATTTATACAAGGTCTTTCTGTGGTCTCTAAATGACCAGCATGAGACCTTTCAAAGGTCTATATGAGAACCGTTCGAAACCCATTTGCACGCCACAAATGAACCGCACAACCGTGCGGCAAGTGCGTGCCCAGAAGAGGGTCATTTTTACCGACCCACACCAAGACGATAAGAAAGGAAAGGAGAGAGACCGCATGAACACGAAAGAGGCGTTCCGAGCCGCCATGGCAGAGAACGAGACCGATACTGCCCTGGGCGAACCCCAATGGTGGGTCTACCTGAAAAGCGGCCGGAGCATCGAGGTCACGCTGGAATCCGCAGGCCTCCCCAAGAAGAGACGGTATTGTTCCGTGAGGCTGCACGCCTCCGACGACGAGTTCGACCGCGACGAATATCACGATACCGTCGGCGTCATCACCACCCAGTGCACCGCCGACATCGGAAACCGAACGACAGAGGAACTGCTGGACGAGGCCACAGGCATCGCCGTCGCCATAGCCGATGCGGAACACGAGACCATCGCATAGGAAAGGAGAAAGACACATGAAACGCTTCCGCTACATCATCGACCCCAACGCCAAGAGGCGCACCGGGGCCAACACCGTACCCCTGCTGGCCAACAATCAGCTACCACCCGGCACCGCCGTCTGCTTCCGTGTCCAGATACGCAAGGACACCGACACCAGACCCTGCGGCGGATACTCCATGACCCACGACACAAGGCGCCTGGAGGAGCTTGGCATCATGCTTCGCGTACGGCGCAACGGCGACTGGGAAACCCGCGCCCTGTCCCCGGACGACAACCGCACCCTGCAGGAGATTTCCGACGGCATCGCCGAGGAGATGCGCAACCAGGGCTACACGCTCGACATCACAGACGGTGAGGGATACATCCCCGCCGGAGAGGAGGACTGACATGGCTGCACTTCTCATGCTCCCGACACAGGAACTGAAACAGACCCCGTTCGTGGACAAGGACGGTAACGCGGCCTTCTATCGCAAAGTGGCCGAGGCACGAAGCCTGGCATGGAATGACATCGAGTCCATCGACCCTCGCAAGATATACGTGCCCCGCGCCCTGTACGAGCAGTGGCTCGATGCGATGGAGACGCGAGCCGAGCGCGAGAGCCTGGCCATGCTGCTGGCAGACCGCGGCCCGAAGGTCATGGACGACCTGGAATACGGCATGGTCCAGATGGAGGATGACGCATTCCAGACGAAGGAATGAAACGAAAAAGCCCGGGCACCGACGCTATGAACGCGAACGGTCCCGGGCTTTCGCCTTCGCCGGCGGAACAACCGACGAATGGGATTAGCAATACTCTATACCTACACTTCCCAAAGTTGATGATGAGACAACCACAAGGGTTGCCGATTGCAATTATAGCAGGGATGCAAGGCATTGTCAATGGACTTCGCCTTGAATCCGTTCACATCCAACCAAAGGAGGATTTTAACATGACGAATGAACACACCTGCGTATGCTTCACTGGGCGTCGTCCGAAGGACCTGTTCGGCTACAAGAGCCATACAGCGTACATGCCCCTTCGCGCGCGCATCGAGGAAGCCGTCGAGACATTCATCGACACCGAAGGCGTCGACACGTTCATCTCCGGTGGCGCGCAAGGCGTCGACCAGCTCGCGTTCTGGGCGGTGGAGAACGTCAAGAAACGCCGCCCAGGAATCCGCAACGTGGTCTACGTGCCATTTCGCGGGCAGGAGCGCCGCTGGAAGGAGGACGGTCCGTTCAGCCAGAGCGAATATCGGCTTATGCTTCGCCGCGCTGACGACATCCGCTACGTGGGTGAACTGAACGCGGATGAATCCAACGTCTCCCGTCTCCTTCTGGGACGCAACGTGGCGATGATTGAGGACTCACTTGCCGTCATCTCCGTATTCCCTGAGACGGCCGACCCTCGCGTCTCCCGTGGCGGAACGGCGCATGCCATCCGCTGTGCCGTTGAGCGGGACATTCCGGTGTACAACATCGACCCGTCAACGCTCTCCGGCACATTCCCCGCTTTCGGGCGCTAAAAGCGCCCGCCGGAAGGGGGCGGCATAAAGACCGCCCCCTTCCTCCCCATCATCATGAAATAGATGCAACGAAAGGAGGACACCCATGATAACGAACCGAACGGGAGACCTGCTGGAACAGGTCGACCTGGAGCTGATTGCCCATCAGGTCAACTGCAAAGGCGCCATGGGAGCTGGTCTTGCCAAAGCCATCGCCCATCGCTACCCCAAGGTGTACCAGAAATACCGCTCCATCACCCTCGCCTACGGGGAAAAGCTGATGGGCACCTTCGCCGCCATCGGCACAGACGGACGCACCATCCGGCTCAACCACCTCGTAAAGGGGGACTCCTGCCTGGTGGTCAACGTATTCGCTCAGAAAGGTTACGGACGCGGACGCCGCCAGACCGACTACAAGGCCTTCGAACGCGCCTTCGCCAAGCTCAAGGACGAGATGGTGGCGCGTAGCGTACGCACCGTGGGAGTGCCTCATGGCATCGGATGCGGACTTGCTGGAGGCGACTGGACCCTGGTGTACGGCATCCTCGACCGTATCTTCGGCCATGACAACCGCGTCGAGCTTGTCATCGTGCGCTTCGAACCATAACCCATCAACCCCCAAACTCCATACAGAAAGGAGACCCGGCCATGAACCCGTCCATCCACATCACCAACCGGCGCACGGCGGAAGCCGTCGCCCGCACCCTGCGGGAGCGGAACCGAGCGGGTGCGTTCCTATCCATCCACAGCACCGACGAGGAGGCGCCTGACCTCTCCACGCCGGGAGGCTCGTCCTGCTACCTGTGCTTCGACGACGTGGAGGACGACAGTGTACCCGGATGCACACCCATGAGTGACGCCCAGGCAACGCTCGCCGCAAACTTCCTCGAAGACGTAGCCGCGTCCGACCCATCTACCCTCATCGTGCACTGCTCGGCGGGCATCAGCCGCTCCGCAGGTGTCGCCGCCGCGATACACGACGCCCTGGGATGGCCCGTCGCCAACGCACGGGACGACGACGTGTTCCGCGACGGCAAGTTCGCACCCAACATGCACTGCTACCGCACCATGCTGCGCGCCCTCGGTGGCGACGTAACCCAGAAAGAGCTGGACGCCCTCTGGCAGGCCGCGGTCGAGAGTGCAGACGAAACCTAACGAAAACGCAACGAAGACGAAAGGAGAGATGCCCTATGAAGGCAGACATTAAGATATTCACCAACGACATCGAGGGACAGGCCCTCAACCAGTGTTACACCATCGCGAAATCCCCGGCGTTCGAACACGCCAAAATACGCATCATGCCCGACGTACACGCAGGCAAAGGCTGCGTCATCGGCTTCACCGCCAAAGGCATGACCCGCCTCATCCCCAACCTGGTGGGCGTGGACATCGGATGCGGCATGCTGACCGTCGAACTTCTCGCCGACAACATCGACCTCGCCGCGCTGGACAACGCCATCAGCAAAGTAGTTCCCGCGGGCTTCGACGTCCATAACACGGAATCCCGCCACGCCGAGGTCTTCCTCGACCAACTGCGCTGCCGCGACCGCATCAAGAACAAGTCCCACCTGCTTTGCAGCCTCGGTACGCTGGGTGGAGGGAACCACTTCATCGAGGTGGATAGGGACGAGGACGGCCGCCTGTACCTCATCATCCACACCGGTAGCCGCAACCTGGGCCTGCAGGTGGCCAACATCTACCAGGACATGGCCATCAAGCATTGCGCGGGACCAGGCAAAGACGCCATCGACACGCTCATCGCCGAACTCAAGGTGCAGGGACGCCAGTCCGAGATTGCCGAGAAGCTCCGCGAGCTGAAGGCGCAGACCCCGCGCGTGAGTGCCGACCTGGCATGGTGCTCCGAGGCCGACAGCAAAGACTACCTACACGACGCCTGGGTCGCCACCCAGTTCGCCGAGGCCAACCGCGAAGCCATTGCCAGCGCCATCCTCGCGACCACGGGCATCCCGGCCGGCAAGCGGTTCCACACCATCCACAACTACGTGGACATGACAGACCCGGACGACCCCGTCATCCGCAAGGGCGCCATCTCCGCCGAGAAGGACAAGCCCCTGCTCATCCCGCTGAACATGCGCGACGGATGCATTCTCGGGCGCGGGCTTGGCAACGAGGACTGGAACTGCTCCGCTCCCCATGGAGCAGGCCGCGCCATGAGCCGCTCCGCGGCCAAGGAGAACATCTCGCTGGAGGACTTCGTGCAGTCCATGGCGGGCATCTACTCCACCTCCGTGTGCCCGTCCACCATCGACGAGTCCCCGTTCGCCTACAAAGACGCAGGCTCCATCCTGGAACGCGTACAGGAGACCGTGTCCGTCGAGCACCGGCTCAAGCCAATCTACAACTTCAAGGCCCACTGAACGTCAGCGGAGAGATGGATGGCGCGCCTTCTCGGCGCAGCCACGCCTCTCCCCCGCGTACAGCGGTGAATATAGAAAAGAAAGGAGACATCACCATGCAGATAAGCGAGAACGACATCAAATTGCAAGCTCAACTCATCGCGGACGAGACCATCGTCTGGGGCTGCGCCTGCCACGTAGACGAGAACTGTCGACAGACCATCAGCTGGCAGGAACCGACGCCGGGCGTCCTGCGTCGCAGAACGGGCGGAAACCCCGGCGACCTGCGAGCCGTCTTCCTACCCATCGGCAAGAACGGCAAGCCCATGACATCCAAGGCCGTGGGCATCGAGTGCCGTGCGATATACACCACCGAAGGCGAGTGCCGACACGGCTTCGCCGAACAGCTCAACGTCAACCTCTGGCACATCGCGCGCTTCATGGCTGACGTACAGAGCCGGACAGACGACCTGCGCGAGAAGCTGACCGACGCCAAGACCCGCAACGAGAACGCGAAGGAGGACCTGCCATGAGATGCCGCAAGACCTACGCCAGCTACGAGGCCTACCGGGAGGCGAAGAAGCGCCAGTCCAAACGCTATCGCCTCCGCAACGGGAGCGGCCGGCATTTCGGCCACTGGACCGAAGAGGAGCTGATGGCCGTCATGAAGCACGAGCAACCCGACTCCGAGCTGGCGCAGCACATCCCGCACAGCGTGGCCGCCATCCAGGCGGCACGCCGCAGGGTGCGGCTGAGCGAGATAAACCTGCCGGGTTACGACCCGTCCATGGACGCCCTCGCCAGCCTCACCAAGCTGTACAACGACAAGAAGGAGGAATGACCCACATGAAGAGATACCTGGCGTTCATCCACCCGCCCTACGTCCGCGACATGCAGGCGTACACCGCGTCCCAAGACACGGATAGCATGTTCGACGACGATGCCGGATGGCGCGACTGCGAAGGCCCCGTGCTGGTGGCGGACATCACCGCAGCGAACCCGTCCGCTGTGCGCGACCGGCTGGCCTGGATGTACCCCGACAGCAACCCCGAGATATTCCACGTGCTGGAAGTCGACTCCGCCAAGGAGGTCGACCTCACGTAACCACATAGAGAAAGGAGGACACATGCCATGTCCATCGCTCTGAAATTGAGCATCCAATTCGACCGCAACCTGAACTACGCTGCCTACGAGGAACCCGAGGAACTCGGCGCCTTCACCATCGAGACTGCTAACGGCACCTGCCGCTTCGACTTCGCCGAGCAGTCGGCGACCATCGACCGCGACCGCCCGTCCGTACGGCTGTACGACCTGTCCGAGCCGGATGCATCCGACAACGGCGAAATTATCCGCCTGTTGCGGAGCGCCACAGACATCCAGCAGGTTCTGCGCTTTCGCATAGAACGTCACACGGACGCGCTCCCCCTTCGCCTGCTGAGCTTCGAGGTCATCGTCGGATACACGGACATCGCGCTCCTGCCCGAGCGCATGCGCCTGCATGCATCCGGCCAGACGGAACGCGTGCGCTGGGAGCGCCTCGACGCCAACACGGTGCACATCGAACTCAAGAAGGAAGCCCTCGCGGACTTCGCCTTCTCCTGCTCGGATGACGCCTACCACGACCAGGTCGTGAGCTTCCTCACAGACCTGCGCGACATCGTGTCCGTCAGGGAATGGCACGAAACGTATAGCTACCAGCTCGCCTGCATGCTGAAAGCCACGTTCCGACGCGGAGAGGTCATGTGGTGCGCACCCGACTACCACATGGTGTGGCAGGACGTGACCGGCGAGTGCTTCGACATCCAGGGACCGTACCGCATCCCGAAGAGCGTGGTCGTGCTCATCCCCGCCGACAGGCTCGGAGAGCACATCGAGGACTTCACCCACACCCTGCACAGGCTGCATCCGTTCGGCATCGAACAGGAGGAGATAGACGCCATCATCGACGCATTCCTCGAAGAGACGACCGATAAGGAGAACCCGTAAGCTACCACAGAAACCCAGACCGCAACCCGCCGTCAAGACCGCCAGCACGCAGGCTTCGCCGCGTGCAGTCGGCGGATGCCGCCGACGGGAGTGAGAAAGCTGATGCCAGCTGGGAACCGTGCCGGGACCTCGGTGAACAAAGGGAACACCATCCCTCCGAGGACCGGACGCATTCCGTGGTCTGTCCGTGCGGATACGCACGGGTACGCCATCTGCGACATGCGTGAGCATGCCGCGGGAAGGACGGAGCAGGAACTGCCCGTCTGACGGACGGTCCGGGTCGCCCGGGCACGGAGAAGGACAACGCACGGTGATGCCGTGCCCGCCGCAATAAGAAGGGGTGCCGAACAAAGCTCCCCTGAAACCCGCAAACCAGGCCGCACGAGAACGCGGTGCTGTAAGGCGGGAACCTCACCCAAGGCGGGCGGCGCACACAGCGTCCCGGAAACGGGACGTATAAACGGCAAGCCGGTCCAAGTAGCCAAAGCGTGCGTACTTCATTCGATAAAGTGGTCCATGTGAGAACAACAGGGAAACCTTATTTGCTGAATGGCTGGTGAACGGTGCGGGTATGAAAAATCCCCGTCAGAGCAAGGTATCCCGCCTATCGGGATGCGGCTTCGATAGTCGAGGACGACGGTCCGAAGGCTCAGGTCGGAGTCCTCTGTGGCAGAACGTCCGCGTCCATGCATCGGGTAGGGCGAAGGTCCCCCGGCACGGTTCCCAGCTGGCATCATGCATTTTGTTCATCCTTTGGTTGGAAGCCGTCTCGTCGCACATGCGACGGGGCGGTTTTCTTTTTTTTTTTCCGCACAGTACATCAGGGAAGGGCAGTCCCCATGTTCATACCTGGGCGGGTGCACGGCGCGTCAAGCGCCGCAGGAGTCGGTCATGAAGTGAAATCCAATGAGAAAGGATGATTGCATCATGAGTCAGAACCGAATCGACAGCTTCCGTGACGCGTATCGCTTCCTGTCCAACTTCTTCCCGGCCGAGGTGTCCTACGAAGGCGCCATTTATCCTTCCGTGGAGAACGCGTTCCAGGCTGCCAAATGTGTGGACGTCTCCGAGCGCACGGTCTTCGCGGTATGCAGTCCTGCCGAGGCCAAGCGCTTCGGACGCCGCGTACGCCTGCGCCCCGACTGGGAGCAGGTCAAGCTAAACATCATGCACCAGCTGGTGACGGACAAGTTCACACGCAGCGACGAGCTTCGCCGTCGTCTACTCGCCACGGGCGACGCCGAGCTTGTCGAGGGCAACGCGTGGAACGACACGTTCTGGGGCGTCTGCCGCGGACGCGGGCAAAACCATCTGGGCCGCATCCTCATGGAGGTGCGCGACGGTCTGCGTGGCGGAAGCCTGTGACACGACTGAGCGTTTTCCCTCATAAACCAGTGGACAACAACGAACCGATATGATATAATCAAATGTGCGCGAATGGCGGAACGGCAGACGCGCCCGCCTCAAAAGCGGGTCCGGGCAACCGGGTGCGGGTTCGAACCCCGCTTCGCGCACCATATCGGTTCATACCTCCTCATTTGGGCGAGGCATGCATGCAAACGCACTCCCCGCCCGCCAGTTTCCCATGAGTAAGAAAGGAGAACCGATATGAAATTCGAAGAAACCACAGCATACAGACCAAGACATGGCGAAATCATTGACATCGAAGGCGTCGGCACAGCCGTCGTCATCAAAGGGCTGACCGTACCGGAGACCCGCGAGTGCAGGATGTTCGGACAGCTGGTAAAAGCCATTGCACTGAACGACGCAAGCATCGTGGAGACAACCTACGGATGGGAACCCGTAGACCATCCCACTAAGCAAGACATCGACCTTGCCAAGCAGAGACTTTCGGCATACCATGAACAGACGGCGCAAAGCACGCGGACGCGTGCACGGGAGCCGTAGCGTCATCGGATGATTTTTCGCCAAATCATCGACAGAACAATCCAATAGCAAGGGGCGTTGGCAGAGAGGCTGATTGCACCTGTGTGCTACACAGACGGCCGGAAACGGTCCGGGGGTTCGAATCCTCCACGCCCCGCCAGACAACAATTCCATCCCGACCGACCGTCAGAAGCCGGACGGGAACTCGGAAGCATTTTCAGGGTGATTGCCTGCTTCCGACAGACGGCGCCGGGCGCGTACTCACATCCTTCTCCTATCTGATGAATGCGATGCCAAGGCGCCTGTCTCCGTTTCTTTGAAACGCATATGTGTGGTACACTCCCCATGCGCCACACAACACAGTGAGATGGCCGAGAGGATTAAGGCGGCGGTCCCGAAAACCGCTGTGCACCCCGTGCACCGTAGGTTCGAATCCTACTCTCACCGCCAAAAGACAAACCGCGGGTATGGCGGAACAGGTAGACGCGACGGTCTCAGACGCCGTTGTCGAAAGACGTGCAGGTTCGAGTCCTGCTACCCGCACCATGATATGTACCATTGGCTCAGCTGGATAGAGCGCCGCACTACGAATGCGGAGAACGGGGGTTCGAATCCCTCATGGTACGCCACACGGCGGGACTGCGAAAGGCCCGGCGCGGATGCCACGTATCCCAATCATTTACTCGGCTGGATGCGAGGCGTCCCCGAGAAACGACGCGCAACATGCCGGCGCACCCCGTAGCCTGCGGGGGACTTCCCCTCGGTCGTCGAAACACAGTCCCGCCGCCGCCCATGCTGGAGTAGCTCAGATGGCAGAGCAGCTCACTCGTAATGAGCAGGTCGTCGGTTCAAGTCCGACCTTCAGCTCCATGACCTCTCTTCCCCGTCGCGCCCCTTGCGGGCCGGCGGGGTTTTTCTTTTCTCGCATACGTCAGAGTCTCAAGCGACGCCCCGTCGGGACGTCCGATTGCCATTCCGTAAGAATTGAACACCAGAGGAGGAACGAACCATAAAAGACAGAACGATACCATGCATCTACTACGTCTGCGCCCACGCAGACTGCCAGAAGGGCTTCCGCGACGTGACGACGAAGCGGTGCAAGAACTGCCCGAAGTACCGGCCGCGCAAAACCACGAAGCGCCAGGAGCCTATCTCCCGCAAGCGCCAGAAGGACCGCGACCGCCACGACGACTGGAGGAAGCAGATATGAACACGAAGAACTTCGGCGTCCTGGCGGATGACGAACGCGTCGTCGTGACCTGCCCCAACGCGGGCGAGGACGTGCGCGTTGAGATATTCATCGACGAACTGGGCACGTACTGCTGCCGCATCCACGCCTATGGTAGCTCCACCACAAAGGTCATCGGCCGCCAGCAATCTGAGTAGATAAAAACTACGAGGGAATGACAACTGACAAATGCTCGGGGGGGGATTGGTGGGGAGAAGGCGGCACAGAGCGCCGCGATTGTTTGTATGGAGACTGTACGTCAAGAGAAAGGACTCCATATGTACGTGAAACTCAACGTCCCCTATGCCGAGAAAAACGAAGCCAAGCGTCACGGCGCACGCTGGAGCCGTCTTCACCGCACCTGGTACGCCTACGTCGGCCCCATGAGCGACGTATGCATTAGCGACGTCGAACACTGGTGCGAGCCGGACGCGGTACGCGAGCAGGAAGCCGAGTACGCGGCCATCATCAAAGACCTGTGCAGCACCATCAGCGAGTGGTCTTACGCCACATCGTGCATCGACTTCCAAGCACTGGCGCCTGAAGGCGTACGTCTACGCCGCCCGTGCATCTCGGCACACGCCCGCGTACTCGCCAACCTGCTACTGACCGATGACGGCGTCGAGCAGGTCAAGGCGTTCCACGACCGCTGGTTCTTCTACGTGGGAGACAGCGACGTGGCCTACGTGCTCGACGAAATTCACGCCGACGTGGACGACCTCGCGAAGCGCATGCGCGCGCTCGACCAGGTACTCGTCTTCGTGTAACGCGGCGCACCGGGGGAGGGATAAATCCTCCCCCTTTTTTCCACACTGTAGAACTGACCACATGACCAGAAGACCAGATGAAATCCGACTTTCAAAAAAGTCCCCAACGATATGGTCATCTGGTCATGCGGTCAGACAAAACAACACACCAGCAAACCAGCAAACCATCGAACCATCGAACCATCGAACCAAGAAAGGAGAACAACCATCATGACGAAAACACCACTCACCGCAGCCGAATCCATCTACCAGGTACGGCTGCTCACCAACACCAACAAGCTCATCATCCGCGACGCCACAGCAATCACCTACGACAATATCGAACGCTGGGACGAGTACATCTCGACAAAATGGAACGAAAAGCTCACGGAGTACGTATCCAACATGAACGACGAGTTCTTCGTCGACGCAGAGCACGATGCGGACAAAGCCGACTACATCGTTGCCGCTGCCATCCTCATGGAGGTCGAGAAAGACCTTCCCCGCGTTCTAACCGCGGCGACCTACCCGTCCCACAAAAACGAGACCCGCGACGCCCTCGACGTCACGCGCGCCATCATGACACTCGTAGACCCAAGCGTAGAACCAGAATTGGCCCTCGGGCAGATGCTGGAATACAACGAATGGCTGGCTCTGTACCCGGCACTCAAGCACATCACCGTCAAAGGCATCGACATCGACCTTGCATCCGGCGAGGTCTCCTACCTGACGAAATACGCAGGCCACACCGTGTGGTTCTCGAAAGCCAGCATCGACGGCGGCGGGCTTGTACCGCTATGGAAAGACGGAAGCAACGACATCGAGGAAGAGGAGGATAAATCATGAGCAGAAAGCTAAACTTCATACCGACCATCAAGGACTACGACCACATCCGCGGCCTCATGGCCGAGGACCTGCGCTACTGCCTCGCGGAGCGCCATCACCGCACGGACTGGGGACGCCCGCTGTACTACCGCATCAACGTGCAGCTCATCATGACCCAGGAGTGCCCGTTCCTCTGCCCGTTCTGCCTGGAGCGCAAAAACCCCATGAAGGGAGAGCAGGACTTCCCGGCACAGCTGGCGTCCCTGGTCGAGGTGCTCTCCCAGCATCCCGGCGCAAGACTGTCCGTCACAGGCGGCGAGCCGGGACTGTACCCGGAACAGGTACGCCGCATTGCGCGCATCTACCGCGCCATCTCCGACAACACGTTCCTGTCCGTCAACACGGCGGGCATCGACCCGACCCTGACCGAGTTCGCCCACGTGAACCTGTCATGGAACGACTACGTGCAGACGGACGCATCCCTGTTCCCGGGATGCACGCTCCAGACCGTGCTGGACGACGAGCACATGACGCTTGATAACGTCCGCGCGTTCATCAAGAACCATCCCGAGGCGCAGGGCTTCTCCTTCCGCTTCCTCAGCGGGCTTGAGCGGCACGACTACCCCGTGGACATCTGGAACGAGCTGGAACGCGACCCCGGCTTCACCGTCGGCACGTTCCGCATCGGCGACTTCTTCGCCTATGCCACGTTCGACTACAAGGGCGTGCACGGGCGCATCACGCTGGGAGACATGTACCAGCAGAAGCACAACGACTACAGGGATGGATACTCCAACGTCATCATCCACCCCGACGGACACGTTGCGGTGAACTGGACGTAAGCGAAAAGGGCGCCATAAGGCGCCCGATTGCTTTCCTGCAGACAGCATGTACATAGGAGAAAGGAGTGAATCGTGCATGAGAACAATGAGAAACGAGGAGGTGTGGTTCTTCGATAGCTACGGAAACCTCCGCAACGGACACATCGACCATATCCTGAAGGACGCCGCCCAGGATGGACCGGAACCTGCAGACCCGTGGGTCGAGGTCAGGGTCGGCGAGCACGCGAGATGGACGGTCCGCCTGTCCGCATGCCACCCGACGCGCACGGAGTGCCTGGACGCCGAACAGAACCGCGCGAAGCAGACCGTCGAGACCTACAAGCAGAACATCCGCTCCGTTGAGGAGCTTGTGGCATTCTGCCTCGACCACTGCGTCGCGAAAGCCGAGGAATACACCGACTGGGACGCCCGCGAGGCCGCCATCCAGAAGGCACGCGAGTTCGGCATTGACATCGACGGCGAGTAAGAAACCCGACAACCAAGGCATGAAGAGAAAAGGAGAAACACACATGAGCCAGAAGAAGAACCACAACCAGGAAACCCGCAAATACACCGCACGCGCCCAGGAGACGCTGCGCGGCCTCACCCCGGGCGAGGACGTGAGCAATCTGTTGCTGCGCGCCTGCCAGGCGACCTACGTGGCACAGAGCACCCACGATGACCTGCTGGCCGAGGACCTCAAGGAACTGGCCACCGTGCTGGAGCGCATCCTGGACCGTGCCGAGCGCACCAACATGCCGGCATGGCTGCTGGAGAAGCACGCGATGGAAAACGAGGAGCTGCGCCGCGTGCTGGGCACGGTGAAGCGGACAGCCGAGGTCGGCGCATGGCTGATAGCCGAGACCCCGCTATCCAAGGAGACCCGACAAGTGCTCGTGGAACTGGGATACACCGTGCGGCACTTCGCCGCCCAGGGAGGCGTCGACATGGTCGCCGTCAGCTGGGACGTACCCAGTCCGGTCACGGCCACGGCGCTGGAGCGCTTCCGTGGATACTCCGCACACGAGATGATGAGCGAGACCACGAAGGTCATCATGGAGCGTATGGCGTAAAAGCCTCTCAGAGGCGTTTTAAGCCACGTTTGCAAGCCAGATGAACTCCGCATCGCCTCGATGTGAAAAATCCCGTCTGAGGACAAATGAGCGCCTCACAAGAAGGACAGTCGTCACGGCTGTCCTTCTTTTTTTTTCACGGCAATGCCCGACGCAGCACTCCCCCGCTTCCAGATGCATAGCGCAAGCGCTGAGCTGCCCCATTCGGGGCGGGGCACGGCGGACGCCGTGCCGTGATAACCAACGTACCGGAGCTGTTCGCTCCGCCAAACGCGACCGTCGAGACGGTCGCCGAAGGCTCTTCTGAAGAAGAGAAACCCCAATGCGCCAAAGACGAGACGTCAGAGGCGACTGGAGAACCAAAGGAGGAAACAACCATGAAAACCAACAAGAACTTTCACGTAGCGGGAACCACGTTCCGCGGCCGTCAGGGCTATATCTGCTACCTCAACCGCAACCGTGCGAACGCGTACTGCTCGCTTCGCCGTGAGGCAAACAACGCGGCGGACGCCAACGCCATCGCAGTCATCGGACACGTGCGCGGCGGCAAGCACGTCATGCTGGGATACGTTCCCAGGGAACTGGCGGCGCAGCTCGCACCCGTGATGGACGCGGGACGCACCGTGTGGTGCGACGGCTTCAAGGTCGTATGCGGCGGCCCGAAGCGCACCTACGGCGTCGTCGTAGACATCAGCTTCTAACGCCCCGAAGCCAGGGGAGCGTCAAGGCGCTCCCCACCACCCACATCAACAGAGCATCACAGAAAGGACGGAACCACCATGAGCTACGAGGACATCATCTACTTCGACTTCTTCCTTAACGGCGAGCACTTCACCGTAGAGGACTACGACGAGGACCGCGTGGCGGTCTTCTGCGAGGACAGCTTCGTCGCCGTCATCGACGTGCCGGAGCCAAGCCTCGCCTACGCCGCGGCGAGACAGTACGAGTTCGCCAGGCTGTAACCCGACGACGCCCGCGCAGAAAACGGGCAGGCATCGGACCAACAGGCGGTCGGGGCGCGTGACATAGACTCCGCGTCCCGGCTGAAGTTGTCCACACTATCCACAGAGTTATCCACAGGAAGAAAGGAGCACACCAACATGAACCACGATAGTAACGAAATCAAAATCAACGACGCAACGCGCATCGTCCTTAACGAAATGATGGACTTCGGCATGCACTGGCTGACCTACAGCGCGTGCTACAAAGCCGTCGAAGCCCACATGGACAAGCCATACCTGGAGGACGGCGACTGGATAAGCGACGACGTGACCGGCACGAACCGCCACTGGAGGTCGCTTTGCGAAACCGCCATCGAGAACCTCATCCTCGACCATGACCTCGACATCGAGGCATCCGACATCGACTTCTCATGGCTGACGGAGGAGATGTCCCCCGTGTACCTGGACGACCTGCTCGCAGACCGGCACGCACCCATCGCGGACGCACCGAAGGCAGACGCCCGCAACTGCGAACTCGCCTGGCGCGTCGCGGCCCTCATCGAGGACATGGGCGACGACCCGAATGAGACCGCCGACGGAATTCGCCAGCTGACCGAACGGCTGGACGCCGAACACGACGACTTCTTCTACCACGTCATCACCACGCTGGTCGAGACGCTGGAGCAGTACACGGATTGAGAAAGGAGAGCTGAGCATGACGCTGAGATACATGACGAACGACGGAAAGGTGCACACCGTCAAGGGCGTGCGCCGTGCCTTCGCGGACACGCGCGCAGGCATCGGGAACAAGTTCCTGCACTACGAGACCGTCAACGACGAGCGCGGCCGCGGCACCAGCCTTGACATGGCGGGCATCCGCTGCTGGGAAACAAGCTGGGAGCCAGCCGGCGAGAACATCGAGCTATAAACGAACGAAAGGAGACAGGCATCATGGCCAAGAAGAGATACTACGCAGTCAAGGTCGGACGCACGCCCGGCGTCTACACCCAGTGGGCGGACGCCCAGAAAGAAATCACGGGATACCCGAACGCCGTCTTCAAGGGCTTTGCCACCGAAGCCGAGGCACGGGCCTTCCTCGGGGAGAAGTTCGACGCTTCCGACTCGGCAGAGCTGAGGGGAATCGAACTCCCAAAGGAAACCTACGCCTTCGTCGACGGGTCCTACAACCCCGAGACGGGCGTCTACGGATACGGCGGCTTTTTGGTCCACGACGGACAGGAGCACGTGCTTCAGGGAAGCGGCGACGACGAGATGGCGTCCATGCACAACGTGGCCGGCGAGATAAGCGGTGCCATGGCGGCCGTGGACAAGGCACTGGAACTGGGCGTCGAGTCGCTCACCATCTGCTACGACTACAACGGCATCCGCAACTGGGCGCTGAGAGAAGGCGCCTGGAAGACCAACCGGGAGGGCACGCGCCGCTACCGTGAGCGCATGCTCGCCGCCCAGACCGTGATGGACATCCAGTTCATCCACACCCCGGGACATACCGGTATTCCCGGCAACGAGCGTGCTGACGCGCTCGCGAAGGAAGCCGTGGGACTGTAAGCCCCGCATCAAAGGAAAGGAGAACAAGAACGATGGCATACATCAAGAACCGCATCGACAAGCTGAAAGAGTGGCTGGAAGAGGCACCTCGGGCGAACGCCTCCATGCCCGCCCAGAAACGCGACGAGAGACTCCAGAAACTGCTCGCGCAGCACGTGGAGGACAACCTGCAGAGAGGCCGCACCGATACCGGGTGCCTGTTCACGCCGACCCTGTGCCGCGAGCTGAACATGGACCAGCATTCCCCGTGCAACAAGAAGGTAGTGGAGGCACTCGCCGTACACTACCTGCGAGAAGCGGGATACAACGCCGACGTGATACGCATCAATGCGAACCAGAGCGCCGTCAGCTACCGCATTTTCTGATAAACCCAACGCCCCGCCCCGCACAGGCGGGGCACCCATGAAGAGAAAGGAGACATCAACCATGATGAGAATGATGAGAAGAACCAACGAAGCGACACGCCCCCAGAGCAAACCAGTCGTGACCTACGACTACATCGAGGTGCTGAACGGCGAACCGAGAGTCGGTGAGCGCTGCCGCCTCCGCTGCTGGCTGGGCAACGCGTACTACGACCTCTACACCAGTGCCGTAGCAGACTGGTGGAGCGGATACCCCTACGCCATCGGCGAGATACGCATCGAGACCCGCAACAAGGTCTACACGGGACGCCGCGTGGACAGGCGGTAAATCACCGAAATCACGACAACCGAATAGAGAAAGGAGAACCAGACTATGAGAACCACGAACATCAAACCCCAGGAGACCCTTGCCGAGGCGACAGCCCGCCATCGGCTCATCCACACCATGGGCGCCGACGAGCGCATGGTAAAAGAGACGCGGAAATACGTCACCGAATGCATCGAGGACGCTATCTATAACGGACTGTATTCGACCACCCTCATCGTCGAAGGCGACTCCGACTCAATCGTCGTGCGACGTGCCAGCTATGCGATGGCCATCGCGGAACGCATGGGTTGCCGTCTTATATGCGCTCACGCAATCCACTCAAAACAGAAACGACGCAACCGCATGACCATAGAGATAGCGTTGACTACGAAAAGCCAGAACGAACTGATGCAAATATGGCGCGGCGAACTGGAATACGAATAAGGAGGCACCGAACATGAAAATTAAAAATCCGTTCAAGCGGAACGACAAACCCGCGAAGGCGCCCGACCTGGGCGCCATGGTACGGAGCACGTCCCTGTCCTACGACGACATGGCGCGCCTGCTGCGCACCACCCCGGAAGCCCTCGCTGCTTTCGAGCAGGCCTACGGCAAGGCGAAGCTGGAGGAGCCGAAGGACGAGCACGACCTGTTCGGCACCAACTCCCGCGAGGCCGTGACCATGCGTGGCGAACAGGGACTGAGCGACGAGGCCGAGGCGCTCTGCCGTCGCATCGTCGACGAGCTTGTCGCCCAGACCTCCGTCTGGAGCTACGACGGAGTGTCCGACGCCTGCGAGGAGCGTTATGCCCTTCCAAGCGGCAAGGGCGTCACCCGCGAGGACGTCATGACGCTACCGCGGGAGATGCGTCCCCAGCTGACCGGCGACCTGGTCACCAAAGACATCGCCGAGGACTACGCCCCCGCCCTGCTGTGGTTCTACGACGCCATGCTGAGGGCACGCGACAGGGGAGAGGCAGGCAAAGCACTCGACCTGTACCACCACTTCCGCCAGGGGCTGGACATCCTGGACCTGGACCCCGTGACCTACGCCATGATTGACACCAATCCCAACTCCATGGGGCACTGGCTTCCCGCCCTGGCCGAGGCACAGAGGCACGTACCGGAACTTCGCATCCCGAGAACCCGCATCGCACGCGTACCGCTACCCATCCTGCAGCTGACCCGCTGCGAATACATGTCGCTGACGCCGGCCACGATGCGCATCGTGGACCTCTGGGCGCAACGCGTGTTCCGTCTGGAAGCTGACGGCGACTACTTCATCAAGACCGGCACCTACTCCAGCAAGTTCGACTTCCGCAACGCCCGCGTCCACGACCCCAAGGAGGTCGCCGAGCTTGGGCAGTACCTGCTGTTCATCCACCATCAGGCGCTCCAGGCCGCAAGCCCGCTGTGCCACCCGTGCGTCTACGGCATGTCGACGACTACCGAGTGGGTGGTCCGCGACTTCGTGGACGACCCGGAGAACCGCCCGACCATCTACAACGGACTGCCGCTGCGCACCGAGTATCGCGTGTTCATCGACTGCGACCGTGACGAGGTGCTGGGCGTCCACGCCTACTGGGACCCGAAGGTCATGAAGCGCCGCTTCGATGGCGCGCGTGATGCCGACTCCATCCACGACGCCGTCACGTACCGCGCGGCGGAAACTGAGCTTATAGCCGACTTCGAGGCCAACCGCGACAAAGTCGCGACACTGGTCGGCAACCTGCTGCCGCACCTTGCCCTCTCGGGGCAGTGGTCGCTGGACGTCATGCAGAGCGGCAGCGAGCTGTGGCTCATCGACATGGCGCTCGCCGAGAACTCCGCGTTCTACGACGAGACCGTGCCGCCGGAACTCCGTGCCCCGTCGGAGGAGAACTGGCTGCCCGTACTGCCGGGCGGCGACGGAAAGGAGGACTGACACATGACCAAAGAGCAGGCATCCCGCATTCTCGACGTCATCGACGACATCCTCGGAAGCCACGGCATCACCGTGGTGACAGAGGATGACAAAGACGAATACAAGCGCACCGTACGCGAGGAGGACAACACGGCGTCCATCTTCGGCTCCATCTACTACGAGCTGGAGGACGCGCTGACCGAGACGGACATCTGACACGGCAAAGACCCGGACCCCTATCACAACGGGAGTCCGGGTCTTTTGCTTTTAAGGCAGGCGACTTCGTCGCCGGGAGACCGCATGCCAACAAAGACCGACGAAAGGACGGACATGAACGACGTCACATTCCAGCACACCGTGACCATCGACGGAAAGCAGCGCAGCACCCGCATCGAGCTGACCTGCGCGGACGGCCGTGAGGCCGCATGCATCAACGGGGCTTCCGAGAAGGAGGTGCAGACCCTCGCGGAGGCGCTGGACAAGGCCGGTGCCATGGGCACCGACGCGCCCGACTTCCGCATCCGGCTGAGGGACGCCTCGTTCACCGCGAAGGACGGAACCGAGCGCCGCACCTGCACGACCACCGCGATATGGCTCCACATCCTGCCTGCGGAATCGACGGTCGCCCTGCAGTTCGCCGCCGTGGCCAACAGTACGCGCCACTTTGACGCAGACGACGTCATGACGCTCGAAATCGCCCGCAGGGACGCGTCCTCCGAGGCCATCCGGCTCCGCCTGTGCCTGTAAGGGGACACAAGGGGGGAACCCGAGGGGAACGAGGGGGAAAGCCCAAAAGGCGTCGGGGACGCCGATAGGGGGACTGCCCGAAAGACGGGAAACACCAACAGAGAGGAAGGATACAACATGGACCGAAAGCTGCGCATCGGCATCACCGAGCGGGGAGACGCGGGACTCGACCTGTCCTGGACCCGCCGCCTGTCCGCAATGGACGGCGCAATCCTAATCACCAAGAACCTCAACGACCGCTTCCGGCAGGCCCTCGCAGACGCCGCCCAGACCAAGCCCGTCATCCTGCACGCCGGGTGCACGGGCTGGGGCGGAAGCGCCCTCGAACCCAAGGTGCCGAGGTACGACAAGACCCTCGCGAAGCTGAACGCAATTGTCGGGGACGGTACGCTGCCGCTCTCACGGTGCGTGCTGCGCATCGACCCTATCGTCCCGACGCCGGAAGGTCTCGGCGCGGTGCGGAAGGTGCTGGACGGGATGCTCGCCTGCGGGAACCTGCAGGGCATCCGCGTCCGCATCTCCGTCCTCGACGAGTACCGCCACGTGAAGGAGCGACTGCGCTCCCGCGGCTGGGCCAGCTTCTACCCGGGCGACGCCTTCCAGGCCTCCCCGGAGCAGTTCGCCGCCGTACAGGCGCTGCTCGACGAGTACCACGACCGCCACGGCGTCGTCTTCGAGACCTGCGCCGAACCCGCCCTCACGGGGGACGCCGTGCTCCGCACCGGGTGCGTGAGCGCGGTCGACCTCACCGAGATGGGACTTCCTGTCCCCAACGCGGGAACCAACCCGCAGGGTCGCGGCGGCTGCCTGTGCCTGTCCTGCAAGACCGAGCTTCTCGCGTGCAAGGCGCAGTGCCCCCACGGTTGCCTGTACTGCTACTGGAAGTCGTAGCCAGCTAGCCGAACCCGCCCTTTCCCCGGCAGTACCTCTGCCTCGGAAAGGGCGGGCGGTGCCCGCCGACTGCTCTTTCGAAAGGAAGACCGCAAGAGAGGGGAAGCCATCATGACAGACACCGCGAGATACCAAGCAGAGACGCCCTACTTCCATACCAAGACCACGCTGCGCATCCGCCCCACCGAGGGGCACGGACAGGGCACCGAGCTTCGCCTCACCCTGTGCTGGACGGACGACAGCCCCGCGAAGTGCCAGTATCAGGCCCATCGGGACTGCCTGGCCATCTACCGCGGACTGATGGGTCTTGAAGAGACCCAGCTGTACCTCAACATCGGCGACAGCTACAAGGCCTACCTGCCGAACGGAACGGTACGCAAGTGCCAGGTCGAGTACGACGGCGCCCGCCTGGATATCGACCCCACCGAGAACGACGTACGCATCAGCCTGCGCGCCTTCTACGTGGACGAGCTTACCGTGGGAGCGAGCGCCGAGGCCCTCCCCGACAAGGACGTGGACATCGTCCTCACCCACGAGGAGGCGCAGCGCATCGCAGACCAGCTGTTCCCCTGGCTGTAAGCGCGCAACCCCCGGACCCGCCAAGGGTTTGGGGGCTATTTTTTTTCGCCCGCATACGCCCGAAGGGAGAACCCGCCATCCGCACCGTGCAGGGGCATGCACAAGTGCCGCCCCAGCACGACAATGACAGGAGCTTCAAACAAGTCTCGTGAAAATCGCTTCGATTTGCCCGGTTTTCTGCGAAAGCCCGAACAAATCTCGCGATTTTCACGACATCGCGCGCCTGACGGCGCAACGGCATCGCATGCCCACGGCCTGGACTGCTACGGGCATGCTCCGAAAGAAAGACCGCCATGAATGGGAAAAGGTGGATTTCGCCGAAAGGCACATCGGGTCCCTCCGCGCCGAAAAGGCTCCGCCACGGCGCTCCGGTGATACAACGCGACCCTCATACCCGAATTTCTCGGACGACAGTCCTCGAAATTCGGATGCCCCGGGTGGGGCATCGCGCGTTCCGGCGAAATCTGTCGGACTGCATGGCAAGCCATGAAGCCCGTATGTACCAACGGATGCGAGCGCCCGCGAAGCGACATCGAAAAGCCCTTTGAAAGGTCTTTTTATGAACCACATACGGGTCACAAAAAGACCTGCATGACAAGCGAACGGCAAGCCGTCACACGCAAAAGCCCGTTCAACGCCCACTAAGAGACCTTTTGAAGGTCTCTACAAGTATCACCGCCGGTTATCCAACAGACCTCCGAAAGACCTTTTCGGACGCGTCACGTCCGACCCGGAGAAATGATGCACATCCCATGTCACGGCTCCGCTTTGCTACGCCGTGTCGCATGCTGTCGCACCCACCGAATGACAGGCAAGCCTGTCCGAGAGCACTCCTGACAGAGGACGAACGACGTCCCTGTCCCATCCGTTAGGTACTCCTTTCTCTTCTTCATATGAACCCCGCCCATGAAGGGCGGGGTTCCCCTTTTTCTGCGTCCACGCGGCCTTGCCGCATGCGACGCGAATTTTTTTTTTTCACATGGGCGCAGACTAAGCGCCCTTTGTTACGGATACACAGAAGGACGTTTCGCCCTGCATCCCCTGCAGGGCGGTGAGGGAAGCATCGCTTCGCTTGACGACCTCACAAAGAGCCGTACACACCCTACGGTATCGACCCGCGCTGTGATGCTCGGAAAGCGCCTTCGACGTTTCCTGCGCTTCTCCCGCGTGCCTTTACGCGAGACGGCAACGCCCCTTTTTCATGTCCGATGAAATCACGGCACGAAGCGCTCCACGCGGCGGCCAAACGCAAGCGGGCCGCACATCGGAACCCACGGCTTTGCCGTATCACAACAGATACAACGACCAACACGGAGAGCCTGCGCCGAGGTCGAGACGCAGGCCCG
>JFBN01307397.1_pt1 | contig 89802 bp, 86 predicted proteins | sample 768741 | NCBI WGS metagenome assembly JFBN01 (sample SAMN01983846, study PRJNA193217) | chicken gut metagenome | biome: terrestrial biome; isolation source: ceca of Broiler chicken | host: Gallus gallus | place: United Kingdom: England | collected 2010-09-07
CTTAAAAACAACCCATATTAAATCACAAAAATAAAATATATTTAAATATTTATTAAAATACATTTTATAATTTAATAAAAAAATATTATCAACATAAAAGCTTATTTTTTAGTTCTATTTAAGATTTTTAGTATTATACTAGCCATTATTTATTTTGATAATAAATATTATTTTTATCAAAAATCAAGGATAATGATAATGAAAATTTTTAAAATTATATTTTTAATTATAAGTATTTTTTTATCAAGCTCAGCTTTTGCTAGGGTAGATGATTATATTAATGAAGCAAATCTTATCAAAGATATGCTAAAACAAAGCATAGAAACTTATAAAAAGGGCGATAATCTAGGCGCCAAAAAGCTTAGCGAAGATGCGTATTTTCAACATTTTGAAAATATGGAAGGCTCAATAGGAAGAAACATAGGAAGAAAAGCTATCACTATGGAGCGTAAATTTGTAAATTTGCGTCGCATGTATAAAGATGAAGCTCCTTTGACACAAATTAATGCTTTAATTGATAGTCTTTATTATGATCTTGATGAAGTAGCTCCGATTTTACAAAATGGATATCGTTTAAAAGTAGAAGCAAGCGATATAAACTATGATAAGGCTAAAGCTGAAAAATCAAGCCTAGAAGCTAATGCCAAACGCGAAGCTGATGCAGAAGCTTTAATCGCACAAATGATGGGTGTGGATAAAAAAGATTTAGCACAAAGCTCTTTAACCACCCAAGCTCCTATACCTGTAAATAATGATACAAGCAAACTTATAGATGATAATGCAAGCACTGATTTACAAGCTGCCGCTGCAATGGACGTAAGATTGCAATTTATACTAGATAATATCTCTACCAAATTTTCACAGGCAGCTAATGCTTTTAAAGAAAAAAACTACCAAACTAGTAAAGATTTTTTAAATGATGCCTTATTTAGTGATTATCGCAATACCAAAGTAGAAATTTTAGTAAATAAATTTACCAAAGCAGGAAACGATCAAAAAATTCAACAAGCCATACGCACCCTTATACGCCAAATCAACGATGCAAAAATAGATGAAAAAGGCTTAAGAGATGGCTTAGATAACATAGAAGAACAAATTTTTGATGTTTTCTTACAAATTCCAAATTCAGAACTTTCAAGTTTGCAAATTTCAGGCTTTAATGATGAAACAAAAGGCAAAGATTATGCCAAAGTTTCTAATGATATCAAACTTGCTTTAGATGAAATTTTAAAAAATTATGATGGCTTTAGCACTTCTATGGTAGATGATTTACAAGGAATTTATCTAGATATTTTTGAAGCAAGCGGTATGGAAAATAAAATCGGTGCTGTAGATAGTGGCTTAAAACTTAAAATAGAAAGTTTATTTTCCAAAGGCATGGCACTGATTAAAGCAAGTACAGATAAAAAAGAGCTTGAAGCTACTTTTAATGACTTAGAACAACTCATAGCCAGCAGCGTGGATAAAATTCAAGATTCTACTCCTTATTCGCTGTTTATATGGGCTTTAGGTATTATTTTGCGTGAAGGCTTGGAAGCTTTGATTATCATTGTAGCCATTGTTTCTTATCTTGTGCAAAGTGGCAACAAAAATCGTCTAAATATCGCCTATAGTGCTCTTTTTACAGGAGTGATTTTAAGTTTTATTACCGCTTTTGGAGTTTCTTGGCTATTTAAAGAAAATGCAGGTCAAAGTAGAGAGCTTATAGAAGGTATTACCATGCTTATAGCCGTATTACTACTCTTTTATGTGGGCTTTTGGCTACTTTCAAACGCACAAAATAAAAAATGGACAAGCTTTATCAAACAAGGTGCTATAGATGCTATATCAAATAATAGCGCAAAAACCCTTTGGATTACCGTATTTTTAGCTGTTTATAGAGAAGGTGCAGAAACTGTGCTTTTTTATCAAGCCTTGCTTTTTGATGCTAAAACAAGCACTGATTTTGGTGCTGTTTTTGGCGGACTTGGACTTGGAATTTTAATACTTATTGTTTTATATTTTCTTTTAAAGGCAGGAGCCATTCGCATACCTGTAAAACAATTTTTCTATATCACTTCTTACATTATTTTTTACATGGTTTTTGTTTTTACAGGCAAAGGCATAGCCGAACTCATAGAAGGAAAAGTCATCATTCCTAGTCTTATACCTATGAATTTTGAACCGATTTTATGGCTTGGAATTTATCCTTACTATGAAACTTTAATCCCTCAATTTATAGTTTTAATTATGCTAATTATTGGCATTTTAATAACAAAACAAATTTCAAAAAAAGGAGTAAAATCATGATAAAAAAAGTTTTATCAGTAGTTGCTGCAGCTGCGGTTATTAGTACAAATTTATTTGCAGGCGAAGTGCCGATCGGCGATCCAAAAGAACTTAATGGCATGGAAATAGCCGCTGTTTATTTACAACCTATTGAAATGGAGCCAAGAGGTATTGATTTAGCTGCATCTTTAGCAGATATTCACCTAGAAGCTGACATTCACGCACTTAAAAACAATCCAAATGGTTTTCCAGAAGGTTTTTGGATGCCTTATTTAACTATAGCTTATGAACTTAAAAATACCGACACAGGTGCAATTAAACGTGGAACTTTGATGCCTATGGTGGCTGATGATGGTCCTCACTATGGTGCAAATATTGCTATGGAAAAAGATAAAAAAGGTGGCTTTGGCGTAGGAAATTATGAACTTACTTTTTATATCTCAAATCCAGAAAAACAAGGTTTTGGACGCCATGTTGATGAAGAAACAGGTGTGGGTAAGTGGTTTGAACCTTTTAAAGTAGATTATAAATTCAAATACACAGGCACGCCAAAATAATTTTACGCTCGGATTTTCCGAGTGTTTGAATATTGTTATTTTTATTTGAAAAATTAAAATAACAATGTTTAAAGAGTAAATTATGAGTATATATTTTGTGCATTTTCTTATCAGTGTTTTACCGCTAAGTATTTTAATGGCCTTTATCACTCCTAATAAAAAATATATTTTTAAAAGTTTTTTAGTAGTTTTTTTGGGCTTTTTATTTGGATATTTTGCTTTTTTTATCGCAGCACAATTTTTAAAAACCGAAAATTTAATCTTTAATTTTGATTTTGTTTTTATAGGTTTATTGCTAGTAAGCTTTATATTTTATTTTTGGAAAAAAATTGAAATTTTAAATTTTATTTTATTGGGAATTTTAAGTTTTTGCACCGCTTTGCATTATTATTTTTTAAGTCAAGATTTCCCTATTTTTACTAGCTCTTTAATCGATAGCGAAGATATAAGTTCTTTAGGTTTTATTGCTTTAGCCTTGCTTGTTTGTATTTTGATTTTCTTCTTTTTAAAATGGCAAAAAAATTTTAATCAAAAAACAAGCTTTATGCTGTTTTTACTGCTTATCCTTATAGAAAGCGATAAAGCTCTAGCCAATATCTTGCTTACTTTAATGCGAAATTCCATCATAGAAACTCATGCTTTTTTGGTGAGTTTTGTAGGAAAAAGTAATTATTTTGGTGTTTTTGGAATTTATGTTTATTTAATTTTCATCACTTTTTTAGCATTCTTAAGCTTAAAAATTCGCAAAAAAAATATAAGCAAAAAACAAATTTTAGATATAAATTATCGCAAAAACGAAGCTAAAACAAGTCTTATTAATCGCTATTTTTCCAGTGTTTTTATCTCCTGTGTTATAAGTTTTTGCATTATTTTATACTTTTTTATGGTAAGCTCTAAGCCTTTAACCATAGATGAGCCTAAAGAAATTTTACCCGATAAGAATGGCAAATTTATCTTTGATATAGCTCTTTTAAGGGACAACAAACTCCACCGCTTTGCTTATATCAGCGCTGAAGGTAAAGTGATAAGGTTTTTTCTTATCAACAAAAGAGAAGATAGGGATTCTCCTGTAGCTGTTTTTGATGCTTGTATGATTTGTGGAGATATGGGTTATATCAAAAAAGATGGACAACTCATTTGCATTTCTTGCAATGTGCGTATTTTCTTGCCTAGTGTAGGCAAAAGCGGGGGTTGCAATCCTATCCCACTCAAATACGAATACGATGGTAAAAAAATCACCATAGATGTTAAAGATGTAATAGCAGGATCTAATTATTTTAGTCAAATCAAAGAAATCGAAGTGCAAGATCCTGTATCAAAAACAAAGGTTATAAACACCCAAGCTCCTTTTTCTTATAGCTATAAAGGGGTTACTTATTATTTTTCAAATCAAAACAACTATGAAGAATTTAAAAAAGATCCTACAAAATATGTAGAAGAAAACGAAGCCCAATTTTTAATCCAAAGGAGAAACGATGTTGGCTAAAATGATTTTTAACTCTATATTTAAAAACAAAATTCAAAAATTTTTAGCCTTTCTTACTTGTTTTTTAGCCACGCTTTTGCTCTCTACTATGCTAAATATTACCCTAAGTATAGGCGATGAAGTAACCAAACAACTCAAAAGCTATGGCTCTAATATCCTTGTTTTACCCAAAGGCTCAAGTCTTAGTATAGAAATAGGTAATGAACTTTATGAACCCTTAAAAAACAAAAACTACCTAGAAGAAAAAAATTTATATATGATTAAAGACATTTATTGGCGTAACAACATCACCGCACTTGCTCCTTTTTTAGAAGGTAAAATCACAATTGAAAACTCCCAGCAAAAAGCACTTATTTATGGCACTTATTTTCAAAAAGCCATAAAAATTAAAGATGATGATGATTTTATCACAGGTATAAAAAGTCTTTATCCTTATTTAGCAGTGCAAGGAGAATGGGCAAAAGATGATAGCAATGAAATCATGCTAGGCGAAGACTTTGCTAAAAACAATAAACTAAAATTAGGAGATACTATCAAACTCATAGGAGAAAACAATCAAAGCAAAGAAGCAAAAATCGTAGGCATTTTACTTCATGCCAATCCTAAAATGTCAAATAAAATCATCGCTCCTTTAAATTTAGCTCAAGATTTACTCAACAAACAAGGGCTTTACTCAAGTGCAGAAGTAAGAGCTTTTACCATACCTGAATCAGCCCTTTCTGAAAAAGTGCGTCGCATGGGCGAAGAAAAATTAGATCAGTTAGAATATGACAAATGGTATTGCTCAGCTTATGTAGGCTCAATCGCTAGTCAAATTAGCGATGGCTTACCAGGTGCTGATGCAAAAGCTCTAAATGCTATAAGCGATGCTCAAAGCTTGGTGGTTAAAAAGATCCAATCCTTAATGGGCATTACTTGTATTATTTGTCTTATTGTTGCAAGTATTGCGATTTCAAGTCTGATGAGTTCTGAAATTCATCGTAGAAAAAAAGAAATAGGACTTTTAAAAGTGCTTGGTGCTAATACTTTTCAAATTTATCTCATCTTTGCTAGTGAAAATTTAATCGTAGCTTTATTTGCTGCTTTATTTGGATTTATTTTTGGCACAGCACTTTCTCAAATCATCAGCCTTAGCATTTTTGGATATTTTATTGATATAGCCTTTGTAGCTTTACCTTTAAGCTTTATTTTTGCAGGACTTATTGCCTTACTAGGTTGCTTGCTTCCTATCAAAAATATCACACAACTTTCAGCTGCAGGAGTGCTTTATGGTAGATAAGTTTTTCCTTAATGAGCTTTTTAAAAGCATTAGCTTTTCTTATCAAAGACTTTTTATAATAGTTTTAAGTGTTTTTATAGGAGCACTTACTTGCTCAGCTTTTTTAAATATTTATTTTGATATTGACACCAAACTTTCTAAAGAATTAAAAACTTATGGAGCAAATGTAATGATAAGTCCTAAGCAGGATGAAAATTTTATCTCCAATGCTGAGTATGAAAAAGTAAAAGAAAATTTAAAGGCTAGAGCTTTAACTCCTTTTTTGTATGATTTTTTAAATTTAGGCAGTACAAGCGGAGTGGTTTTAGGCACTGATTTTAGGGCTTTAAAAATCACTAAACCTTTTTTAGAAGTTAAAGAAGGAAGCTTTTCTCTAAATGATTTTGATGAAAATTCAGCCTTTTTAGGGGTTAATTTAGCCAAGCAACTAGGCCTAAAAACAGGCAATGAACTTCAAATTTACAATCCAAACAATGGAAAAAGCATAAAACTTACCATAAAAGGCATACTTTCAAGCAATGATGAATTTGATAGCATTGTTTTAGCCCCTTTAAGCGTGGTGCAAAATTTAAGCGATAGAGCCGGTATTAACTATGCTAATGCTGTAGTTTATGGAAATTTTGATGAAGTTAAAGCCAAAACACAAGCAATCAGCAATGAATTCATCGATGCAAAACCTATATCTTCAGTATCCTTAAGTGAAGGTTTAGTACTTGGAAAAATCAAAGCTTTAATGTTTTTAATCATACTTGTAGTATTGATCATAGTCACTACTAGCGTTAATACGACCTTAAGCTCTATTATATTTTCTCGCAAAAAAGAAATCGCACTGCGTTTAGCCTTGGGTGCGAAAAAAAGTGAAATTTTTAAACTTTTTGCTAGCGAATGCTTTATAGTAAGTTTTTTTGCTAGTTTAATCGGAGCTTTTTGTGGGATATTTTTAGCTAATGTCTTTGGTTATTTGATTTTTAATTCTAGTATTGATTTTAGATTTATAGCTGTTTTTATAGCCTTAATCATTTCTTTGATTTTTGCCTTTTTGGCTGCATTTTTTCCTATAAAAAGAGCATTAAAAATCAATGTGTGTGAAAATTTGAAAGGTGAATGATGAAAAAAGAACTTATTAAAATAAACAACTTAAATAAAGAATTTGGCAAAGTTAAAGCCTTAAACAATATCAACTTAAGCGTCTATGAAGGAGAATGGCTTGCCATCATGGGTCCATCAGGAAGTGGAAAATCAACGCTTTTAAACATACTATCACTCATGGATACTCCAAGCTCTGGAGAGTATATCTTAGACAATGAAAACCTAGAGCAAATGGATGAGGAGCAAAAAATCACCTTGCGTCGTGAAAAAATAGGACTTGTCTTTCAACAATTTCATCTTATCCCCTATCTTAACGCCTTAGAAAATGTTATGCTCTCTCAGTATTATCACTCAAGTGTAGATGAAGAAGATGCCAAAATGGTTCTTGAAAAAGTAGGACTTTCGCATAGACTCACTCATTTACCTAGCCAATTAAGTGGCGGAGAACAACAAAGAGTTTGCATAGCAAGAGCTTTGATCAACAACCCAGAGCTTTTACTCGCAGATGAACCCACAGGAAATTTAGATGAAGCCAATGAACAAATCGTTCTTCAAACCTTGCAAAAATTAAAAAATGAAGGTAAAACCATAGTTTTAATCACACACAATCCTGATTTAGCCAAATTCGCAGATCGAACCCTTATCTTACAACATGGGGTGTTAAAATGAAAAAAAGCCTTTTAATCTTAAGCATTTTGTTTTTACTCAATGCTTGTTCTTTTGAAAATTCAAAAGATACTGGAAAAGTTGGAGAAAAAAGCGCTGAAATTTCAGCTAAAGATACCTTAGGAAAAGCTGTAAAACTTGCTGATGATAATACAAGTTTAAAAGTCTTAGTCTTTTTTCAAAATGGCTGCCCTTCTTGCTTAAAAGAACTCCCTTCTTTAGATGAATTCATACAAAATCACCCCAATAAAATCAGTGTTTATGCTATAAATTCCATCGATAATGCCAATGTGGTTAAGGTTTTAGCCGAACAATTTGACTTTAAAAATGTAAAAGTTTTAAAAGACGATCTTAAAATCACCAATGATCGTTATGCTGTGTTTGCAACCCCTACTACCATCATCATTAAAGATGGGATGATAAAAGATAGAATTTTAGGAGAAAAACCATGGGAATTTTTCGAATCCAAGCTTATTTCTTTGCTTTAATCATAGCTTTATTTTTTGTAGCTTGTGATAGTGGAGAAAATTTTAAAGCTTTAAATAGTGATAAAACCTATAATTTTGCCTACAATGGTTTTGAAAAAAGCCTAAAACTAAATGATAAAGCACAAAATTTTGCCTTAGTATTTTTCACAAAAGATTGCGGAGTTTGCAAAGAACAAATTCCTATTTTACAGAATTTGGCTAAAAATTATGATTTTAATATCTTTGTGATTTTAGGCGATGCAAATGATGCAAATGATGCAAAAGCTTGGGCTGATGAAAAAGGTTTATCTAATTTAGCAATGTTTTATGAAAAAAGAGCAGCTAAATACCTTTCAAGTGCCATTGGGGAAATATATGGAGTACCTGTGCTTAGTTTTTTCAAAGAAGGAAAAATGGATGAAAAATTCATAGGCTTAACTCCTTATAGCATACTTGAAAAAGAAATCAAAAAAGTAAAAAGCTAAAAATTTACTTTAAAGCTTTTTATCCCCTATAAAATATCCATAAAGCTCATAGCTTCCATCTTTTTTCATCAAAATTACAGGATATTTTTCACTATAACCTTGTTCCATTCCTGGACTTCCTTGCGGCATGCCAGGAGCTGAAATTCCTATAACATCTTTAGGTTTGTTTTCAAGCAACCATGCTATAGCACTTTCAGGAACATGCCCTTCAATAGCATAGCCTTCAATCACACCTGTATGGCAACTTTGATACTCATCTTTTATACCCATTTTTTCTTTGATTTTAAGAAAATCATTGGTTTTATGAACACTAACCTCATAACCCTTAGCTTTCATATAATCAGCCCAAAGATCACAACAGCCACAAGTAGGACTTTCATAAATTTGTATTTCCTTAGCCTGCGTAAGAGTGAGTAAAAAAAGAATGGTTAAAATTGTTTTTTTCATAATTGCTATCCTAAGTAAAAAATATATAATAATACTTTTATAAAGTTAATATCATCACATTTTTAACACTAAAAATGAATTTACAAAAATTTAATCAAGAAAAGACTTTTAATGAGTGTTGATTTTGTCTTTGCAGCAAAGATATAAAAGATAAAACGATTTAAAAAACTAGAAATTTTTAACTTAAAAAGCTTAAAATTTAGATATATTTTATACTTACTATGTTTTTTCATAGTATGTTCTAATGGTGGATTTCCGCCAAGAGTGAAAACTCAAGGCGGATTTTTATTTGCAATATTTACTTAATAGAATAATTATGATCAGCTGTGCCTCCACATAAATACCCCTTCTTATCAAAACTTGCAATTTCGCAAGAAAGAGTAGATAATCTAGCTCTTTTACCATCACTAGTTAATATAAGAACTTGTTTATAATAAACATAATTGCTTTTATCTGAATATTCTTTTTGTATTATAGCTTGAGTTGAATTATAAGTTCTTGGATCAACTTTTGCAACAATATCTGCTTCATAAAAAGTTGCCTTTTTAAAAAGTGACTCAGTTAAAGTTGATTTTATACTCTCTTGGAAATATTTGTTTTGCATTTCGCTTGCTGAAACTGGAACTAAATCTTTTTTATTGATAACTATCAAATCTGCAAATGCTGACACATTTAAAGCAACTAAAACTGCTAAAACTAAACCTAATTTTTTCATTTTATCTCCTTGAATTGAATTTTGTATATTTGAATTATTTTTCAAATCTTTTGCAAGATAATTTTTAAATTTATCTAAATTAAATTTGCATTTTATCTAACAATCATAAGAAATTTTAAAATGAAATAAAAATTTATGAGAAATCAACTCTTATTTGAAAATGATAAAAGTAAGTGGTGCGGATGAAAGGACTTGAACCTTCACGCATTGCTGCACCAGATCCTAAGTCTGGCGTGTCTGCCAATTTCACCACATCCGCAAAGTGGTACGCCCAAGAGGATTCGAACCTCTGACCTACGGCTTAGAAGGCCGTTGCTCTATCCAGCTGAGCTATGAACGCATATAAAATCTTGGTGGTGCGCCCGATAGGAATCGAACCCATAACCTACAGATCCGAAGTCTGTCGCTCTATCCAGTTGAGCTACGAGCGCTAGTGGGGTGAGTGATGGGAATTGAACCCACGACCCTCAGGACCACAATCTGATGCTCTAACCGACTGAGCTACACTCACCATTTTGTATAAATTTATAAAAAATGGTCGGGGTGAAAGGATTCGAACCTTCGGCCCCTTGGTCCCAAACCAAGTGCGCTAACCAGACTGCGCTACACCCCGAATAAATAAAAGGAAATATTTTATCACAAAATAATTTTAAAGTCAAGGATTTTCATCTCTTATTCTTAAAAACACCGGAAAGCGAGGTAAGGAATTTTTGGTCAATCCATTAAATTTATAAGTCACAATACTACCAATTTTTGGAGGATTTTTTCTATCTTCATCTTTTAAACCACTGCCTATTTTAATGATTTGTCCATTAGGCATTTTACAAAGTAAGGCACCTACTTGATTTTCAAATTTACCCTTGCCCTTGCGAAATCCTACCAACTCACATTCTGCATCATCATAGGGTTTTAATTTCGTGGCATTTTTACTTCTGCCTTTTTCATAAGGACTTAAATTTTTGCGTATAACAATACCTTCACCTTGATTTTTTATAATGCTTTCGTAAAATTGATTTAAATTATTTTGATTTTCAACTGGAATTTGAGAAATAATTTTTATATAGGCACTAGGATATTTTTGCAAATACTCTTCTAAAACAGCCAAACGATTTTTAAGAGTGCAAGTAGAAATTTGAAATTCTTCGCAAGCATTTGGTACATCAAAAATATTATAAGTTACTTCCTTCCATAAGGTCAAATTGCTATCGCCACTACGAATTAAAGCTGAAATTTCATCAAATTTATTTCTTGCTATCCAAAGCTCACCATCAATAGCAAAAGGAGGGAAATTTTTTGTAAAAAAGTCAGGAGTTTTTATTTTGTAATTTTGGCGAGTTTTTAGATATTTCCCATCCCAAATTCCACGCACTCCATCAAGTTTTTCGCTCATCAAATAAGCATTAAAATCTTTAGAGTTAAAATCTTGCTTATCGAATTTGCTAAGAAGTAAAATTTCATTAGCAAAAACTAAACAAGCACAACATATTAAAAAAACAAACCTCATCAAAGCAGATTAATCATATATCCAGTTGCATCTTTTTGAATATTATAATTATAAGTTCCATCAAGATATACTACAAGTCGATAATATCCTTTATGAGATCCAAAGTCTATGCGTTTAAAAATAGAATTGCTAAGGCGTATGTTTTTTGTAGGGCTAATCATTTTAGATCTAAAATCTATAACGATTTTACTTGGATTTCCTACTGAAAAATCTGTAATCATTTCATCACTAGTGTTAAGTTTTATTTTATTTTTATAAACCGCATAAGAAATAAAATCATAAATCTTTGCAACCTGTAAAGGTATTTCAACATTGGCTGTTGAGTTTGATTCTTGTTTAGAGCTATTTTTTTCAGGTATAGTAACTGAAACATCAAGTACTTTTGAAGGATCAGGGCTTTTAAATCTTGATATAGTATAAGTATCGTGCCAATCAATACTTTTATTGACATCTAAATCGATCTTATCTTCACTTCCGTCTAAATTGATATAATTAAAAGTGATGCTTTTTAAAATTCTTGCACTAGAATTAAATTTAACTTCCTCTTTTTGAAATTCAGGTGGAGCAACCAAGGTTATATTTTGATCTGTCTTGAAAGGATTTTCATCAGCATATAAAAGAGAGGTAAAAATAAAAAATATTGCCAAAATTCTAGTTTTCATTTGGGTATAATCCTTTTAATTCAAAATAATCTTTTTGTGCTTTAGCATTTTGTTCTTTGAGCAAAATAATCTTTTTATTAAGCTCTTCTTTGGTATTTTCTAAGCTTAATAAAGTATCTAAAGAATACTGCCCAAAAAACATATTGCCAAAATAAATCGCTCCAATTACAACAAGAAAAGCCCAAAAAATCATTTTTATAACATGGGTATAAAAACTTTTTTTTCTTGTGCTTTCGTCGTATTCTTTAAGTAAATCGCTCAGAGCTTTTCTCCTAAATATTCATCGCTTTCAAATTCAATTTCAAGTAAGCGATTGTATTTTGCGGTTCTTTCGCCTCTTGCTAGGGCTCCTGTTTTAATTTGTCCTGTATTTAAAGCCACAGCAAAATCCGCTATAAAAGCATCTTCACTTTCGCCGCTTCTATGACTCATCACACATTTATAGTTATTTCTTTGCGCTAAACGCACAGTTCTCATAGTTTGGGTAATAGTTCCGATTTGATTTGGTTTGATAAGTACAGCATTTGCCATTTTTTTGATGATACCTTCTCTTAAAATATCTTCATTAGTCACAAACAAATCATCGCCTACAAGCTGAATTTTATTGCCTAATTTTTCAGTCAGCTTGATCCAGCCTTCAAAGTCATTTTCAGCTAAGCCATCTTCGATACTGCAAATTGGATATTTTGCACAAAGTTCTACATAGCGTTCGATCAAAGCCTCGCTTGAAAAAGCCTTGCCTTCCATGTGGTATTTACCATCTTTGAAAAATTCTGTACTTGCCACATCAAGAGCAATTTTTACACGATTTTCATAACCTGCTTTTTTGATACAAGTCATTAAAAGATCGATAGGTTCTGTGTTGTTAGCTAAATTTGGAGCAAAACCACCTTCATCACCTAAAGCCGTAGAATGTCCAGAATTTGCGAGTTCTTTTTTTAATATCGCATAAATTTCACAAACTGAACGCAAAGCTTCTTTAAAGCTGGTAAAACCAAAAGGCATGATCATAAATTCTTGAAAATCTACATTGTTGTTTGCATGAGCACCGCCATTTATGATATTACACATTGGCACGGGTAAAATGCTCGCATTTGCACCACCTAAGTAGCGATACAAAGGCATTCCCAAAGCAGTTGCAGCCGCACGAGCTGTTGCCATAGATACACCTAAAGTTGCATTTGCACCTAAATTTGAGTAATTATTTGTTCCATCAAGCTCACGCAAAGTATCATCAAGTTGAGTTTGATTAAAAGCATCTAGTCCTAAAATTTCATCTGCAATGGTTTCATTAACATTTGCAACAGCTTTTAAAACACCTTTTCCGCCAAATCTTTCATCATTATCACGCAATTCTAAGGCTTCTTTTGAACCTGTACTTGCACCACTTGGAACTATGGCCGCACCTACACTTCCATCGCTTAGCGTAACTTCGGCTTTTACGGTTGGATTTCCTCTACTATCAAGAACTTCATAGGCTCTAACATCTTCAATTACTAACATTATTCTTCTCCTTCGTCATCTTCACTACCGCTGATCATGCCTTCTATTCCCATAGAATTTTGAATCGCTTTTGTGATTTCATCTGCAATTTCAGGGTTTTCTTTTAAGAAAGCCTTTGAGTTTTCTCTACCTTGTCCAAGTTTTTTATCTTTATAAGAAAACCACGCACCACTTTTATCTATGATATCAAGTTTTACACCATAATCGATCAATTCACCTTCACGGCTTAAACCCTCTCCAAACATCACATCGAATTCAGCTTGTCTAAATGGAGGAGCAACTTTATTTTTAACTACTTTTACTTTAACGCGGTTTCCTATAGGTTCTTCGTTTTGTTTTAAGGTTGCTACTTTTCTAACATCTAAACGCACAGAAGCATAGAATTTTAATGCATTTCCACCTGTTGTAGTTTCAGGAGTGCCATAACCCATAGCACCAATTTTCATACGAATTTGATTGATGAAAATTACTGTGGTATTCATTTTATGAACTATACCTGTAAGTTTTCTTAGAGCTTGAGACATAAGTCTTGCTTGAAGTCCTACATGTTGATCGCCCATATCGCCTTCAATTTCTGCTTTTGGAGTAAGTGCTGCAACGCTATCTACTACGATAAGATCTACTGCGCCACTTCTTGCTATAGTTTCTACAATTTCTAAGGCTTGTTCTCCAAAATCAGGCTGAGAAACATACAAATCATCTGTATTTACACCCAAATTTTTAGCATATTTTACATCAAGCGCATGTTCTGCATCGATAAAAGCACAAACTCCACCTGCTTTTTGGCATTCTGCGATAATGTGTAGAGTTAGAGTGGTTTTACCTGAACTTTCAGGCCCATAAATTTCTATAATTCTTCCTTTTGGAACACCGCCTATACCTAAAGCAAGATCAAGTCCAACTGAACCTGTGCCTATGCTATCGATTTGCTCGACTTCTTTATCCCCTAGTCTTAAGATAGTGCCTTTTCCAAAGGTTTTATCTAAACTTTTTAGGGCAGCGTCTAGAGATTTTCTTTTATTATCATCCATAACTTTCCTTAAAAATTCTAAATTTTTAGTTAGAATTCTAACAAAATAAAATTAAATAATGATTTATTTTGCTAGAATTAAAGCAAAGATTTAAAGGAAGCATAGATGAAAAAAATTACTATTGCACATTCTCCTGATGCTGATGATATTTTTATGTATATGGCTATTAAATTTGGGTGGATAGGGAATGATTTTGCTTATGAAAATACAGCTTTAGATATACAAACTTTAAATGAATTTGCCTTGAAAAATGAATTTGATGCTACGGCTATTTCTTTTGGGCTTTATCCTTTAATCGCTTCTGAGTATGCGCTTTTACGCACAGCAGTGAGTTTTGGTGAAGGTTATGGGCCAAAACTCATCAAGAAAAAAGACACGCATTTAAAAAGAAATTTTAAAGTCGCTTTGAGTGGAGCAAATACCACCAATGCTTTGATTTTTCGTATGAAATACCCTGAAGCAAGAATTATTTATAAGAATTTTTTAGACATTGAAAATGTAGTTTTAAGTGGCGAAGTAGATGCAGGAGTTTTGATCCATGAAAGCATTTTAGAATTTGATCAAAGTCTTTGCGTGGAAGCAGAACTTTGGGATATATGGCTTGAATTTGCTAAAGAAAATTTGCCTTTGCCTTTAGGTGGAATGGCTTTGCGTCGTTCTTTGCCTTTAAGCGATGCGATTAAGATCGAAAGAGATTTAACCAATGCTGTAAAAATTGCCGATGCAAATCGTAAAATTTTAGCCCCTATGCTTATGGAAAGAAAACTTATCCGTGTTGATGAAGAAAAACTTGATACTTATCTTAATTTATATGCCAATAAAAACTCTATTAGCATGAATCAAACTCAACTTTTAGCTGTAGATACGCTTTTTAAACTAGGATATGATTATAAATTTTATGATAAAATCATACATGTAAATGATTATCTTATCCCTAGCGAATACGAAGAAGCTAGAAATTCTTAAAAAGGATAAAAATGGACGAAAGTACCTTAGTTGCTCTTGGAGTGCAAACCTTTAAAATCACACTTTTACTTTCCTTGCCTATGCTTTTGGCAGGACTTATTGCAGGGCTTGTGATCAGTATTTTTCAAGCAACTACACAGATTAATGAAATGACACTTTCTTTTGTTCCTAAAATCATCTTGGTTGTGGTTATTTTAATCTTTTTAATGCCTTGGATGACTACAACTATGATTGATTTTACTGAGAATATACTAAATCAAATTCCAACTTTTATCAAATGATCATTGATTTTAAAAAATACTCTTCTGTGCGCATAGGAAATGAATTTGAAGTTTTAGTTTTGGATCAAATTTGTGATTTTGATGGTTTTTTAATAGGTGGTGCAAATAACCTTTTAATTAGCCCAAAACCTAAAAATATAGGAATTTTAGGAGATGGTTTTGATTTTATACAAATTTTAGATCAAAATAAAGATTTTATACATCTTCGCATAGGCTGCAAAACAAAATCAAGCAAAATATATCGCTTTGCTAAAGAAAATAATCTTAAGGGTTTTGAGTATTTAAGCAAAATTCCTGGCACACTTGGTGGGCTTTTGAAAATGAATGCAGGGCTTAAAGGAGAGTGTATCAGTCAAAATTTAATCAAAATTGCTACTTCTCAAGGCGAAATTCTAAGAGAAAATATAAATTTTGATTATCGTTTTTGTCCTTTAAATATGCCTTTTTTTTGGGCTGAATTTAAACTAAATTTTGGCTTTGATACCCTTAAAGATGAAGCTTTAAAAAATGCAAGAAGCAACCAACCTAGTGGAGCAAGTTTTGGCTCTATCTTTAAAAATCCAAAAAACGACTTTGCAGGACGTTTAATCGAAGCTGTAGGGCTTAAAGGCTTTAGTAAAGGAGATGCTATGTTAAGCGATAAACACGCAAATTTTTTAATCAATAAAAAAAATGCAAGTTTTGAAGATGCGTTTTTTCTTATCGAATTAGCTAGAAAAAAAGTCTTTGAAGAATTTGGCATAAACTTAGAAAATGAAGTGATTATTATCTAAAAATTTTTCAATATATCTTTAAATTAATTGATAGTTAATTTTAATTTTTTTATTTCATTATCTATAACACTAGCTAACATTTTTGGCATTTGATTTACAATATCTTGATAATTTTGTTTTGCATCTTGATCTTTTAATGTCAAATTTAATTCTGCATTTTTTGCTGCAAGAATTTTTCCATTGCTTGTAGAAATAATTTTAAAATTAACATTAGCCACACCCTCTTTACTAGTTGTGATAAAATAATTTGTAATATTTACATAAAAATCTTGCAAATTTACCACCACAACATAATCTGTAAATTTGGCATACATTTTAGCCTTATCTTTTTCTTGTGTTAAAAAAGGACTTACATTTATAAGTTTTGCATCTTTAGGACTAAAATATGACAAAGTTTTAGGACTTTGATAAATACCATTTGCAGCAGAATTAACCCAATTAAGCTTTAAGCTTTGAATCAAATTTTTAGCAAATAATGTAGAAAATTCCTTATCACTCACCCTAAAACCATCTAAAAAATAACCAAAATTTTTCCTAGAAGTTAATACAATAGCAAAATCAATATCCTTATCTTTGGTGATTTGCGATTTTTTTTCAATTAAAGTAGAACTATCAAACAATGCTTTTTGTTGATTTAAATTTGGATTTGCAACATTTTGATTTAGATCTATTACTTCAAAGCTATCTGCGCTTTTTTCAATTTTAATAACCTTTTTCTGAGAAAAATTATTCGCTAAAAGATTAGAACTTAAAACTAAACTTAAAAACAAAATGAAACAATACCTCATCTTCATCCTTATAAACTATTTAAATATAAAATTATACTCTTTATTTTATAAAAAATCTTGTAAAAAATTCCTAGATGAAACACAAATAAAAGGACTGGATTTATAATTTAAAGGGTTATATAAAATGTATTTTTTAGAAAAATCCCCCATAAATCCTCCATTTTGATTAATCAAAAAATCTCCTGCTACAATATCCCAAATATTAAGCTTTTCAAATCTTTTATAAACTCCTGCCCTAGCCTCTAAAATAGCACAAAATTTCAATCCAGAGCCTATATTAATAGCTTCTAGTTGATACTCTTTTGCAAAGTCTTCATCTTCTTTGCTAAGATGATTAACACTCAATAAGGCTTTATATTTATTTTTCTCGTATTCTTGCTGGTCAATTTGCAAAGGTTTATGGTTTTTATAAACCTTGGTTTTTGCATGAGCATAGAATATATCACCTTTTGATGGATTTTGTATAAGCGATAAAACAGGGCGATTGTCATGAACCAAACTTACCATAACGCAAAATTCATCACTGCCTTTTAAAAAACCACTTGTTCCATCAAGAGGATCGATAAGCCAAAAATTTTTTAATTCTTCGCACTCTTCTTTGCTGAGTAATTTTTCTTCTGATAAAATTTTAATATCCGTAGAACCTAAAATATCATTTAGAATTTTATTAGAAGCAAGATCTGCTGATGTAAGCGGGCTTTTATCTTCTTTTTCCCAAGTTTTGAAATTTTTTCTCTCTTCTAAAATAGCTTTAGAAGCTTGATTGCTAGCATTTATAGCAATTTCTAAAAATTTATCAAGATTAAGCATGATTATAAGACTTTCTATAAGATTTTTTAAAATTATACAAGAAGATTTTGTGGAATTTTTAATTTCCACAAAAATTTTAATTAAATTTTACTAGTTTCACCCAAATAAAGTTGTCTTGGACGGACTATTTTAAGACTTTCTTGCTCTTTTTGTTCTATCCACTGAGCTATCCATCCTGGGGTGCGTCCTATAACAAATAAAGTAGCAAACATTTCATTTGGAATACCTAAGGCTTTTAAAATAAGTCCACTATGAAAATCAACATTCGGATATAGCCCTCTTTGAACAAAATAATCATCGCTTAAAGCAATCTCTTCTATACGCGTTGCTACTTTAATAAGATTGGTATCAATACCCAACTCATCAATAAGTTGATCACGAAGTTTTTTAAGTACTTTTGCTCTAGGATCAAAATTTTTATAAACCCTATGCCCAAAGCCCATCAAGCGGAAAGGATCGTTTTTATCTTTAGCTCTTTTGATGAATTCATCTACCCTATCAACACTACCTATTTGCTCAAGCATTCTAATAACACCTTCATTAGCTCCACCATGTGCATGACCCCAAAGCGCACCAATACCTGCTGCTATACAGGCATAAGGATGAGCATGAGTTGAACCCACAGCACGAACCGTTGAAGTTGAAGCATTTTGCTCATGATCTGCATGAAGCATAAAAACTGTATCAAGTGCTTTTACTTCTATAGGTTTAAGCTCTACATGATCGTAAGGATAGGTTCTTAACATATATAAGAAATTTTCTGTAAAACCACGATCTAAATTTGGATAAGCCATAGGAAAGCCGTGTTTATATCTATAAGCGGTGGCCACTATAGTAGGGATTTTAGCTACTATTCTAGCTGCCATTTCCATATATTCTTCTTTTACATTCATGTTTAAATGATCAGGATAAAAAGCACTAAGCGATGAAACAGCACCTTGTAAAACTGCCATAGGATGAGCATTATCAGGGAAAGAATCAAAAAGACGATGCATACCTTCATGGATAAAAGAACGCTTTTTCATTTCATAACGAAACGCTTCAAGACGCGTAGCATCAGGTAATTCTTTATAAAGTAAAAGATGAACCACATCTAAATAAAGTTTGTTTTCAGCAAGCCACTCTATAGGATAGCCACGGTGCATTAAAATTCCGTTTTCTCCATCAATATAAGTGATTTTTGATTTACAAGTAGCTGTAGAAGTCAAGCCCTCATCATAAGAAAACATTCCTGTTTGTTTATAAAAACTTGACATATCTACAACGCTTGGCCCAGTTGTACCATCATATATAGGAAATTCATAGCTTTTTCCATTTCTATTATCGGTTATAGTAACGGAATTTGACATTTTCGCTCCTTTTATTGTTACTTTTATTAATTCTAACAAAAAAGGGCGATTATGAGTTTTTTTATTATTAAATTTTTAAGATTTTGTTTGCTTTTTTGAGTAAAAAAGTAACTTTCATTTTTTGGAATTAGAAAGAAATTTAATCATACTCATAACAATAATAGCCTCAAATAACGCTGTTAAAATAAGTGCTGAATAAAGCTTCTCATCAATAACCTTGCCCGAATAACCCAAAGTAGCTGTTGCTATAAGCAAGGTTAAAGGCATAGAATGACTAAGACCAAATAAAATCATATTTTTAAAACCAATTCTTTTTAAAAAAACACTTGCACATAAAATTCTTAAACCCACCATAACAAACATAAGTAAAAATGCTTGTAAAACGATTTTATAATCTAAAATCATTTTAAGATCAAAGGTTGAACCTATATGGATAAAAAAAATAGGGATCAAAAACCCGTGTCCAAAAGTAGAAAGCTTGTGCTCAAGATCTTTTTTATGATCAAAAAAAGTAGCTATAAATGAACCTGCTATAAAAGAACCAAGAACGATTTCAAGTTTTGTAATAACCATAGCAACAATGATCAGTATAAAAATGGCCATACAAAATCTTATATCTTTTTCATTTTTATCTTCCCATGGCATAAGCACAACTTTAAGCTGAGGATACCACCAAAAAAGCACACCAAGCATTTTAAATCCAAGCAAACAAAGCCCCAAAAAGATATTAAGATATAAAATACTTTGCGCTACATCAATAATACCTGTTCCTTCGCGCAAAAAAGCTCCCGCTATAGTCAAAAGCACAATAGAAATCACCTCAGCTAAAGTAGCTACTATCATAGCAATATTTAGCCAATAACACTCTTTTCCAAAATCCTTAAAAAGTAAAGATAAAAGCCCTACACTCATCACAGGTATAATGATAATAAATACTAAAGAAAGTCCAAAAATCCATACTATAAAAGAAGATAAAGCGTAAAGTAAAAAAATATAAAAAAAACTTTTTTTGACAACTTCTTTATCCATATTAAAAAAGGCTCTTAAATTTACCTCCATGCCCGCTATAAACATTAGATAATAAAAACCTACATTGGCTAAAAGTGCAAAATTTTCACTTTTTCCTATGAAACCAAAATACGCTATTATTGCCCCTAAAATAATTTCAGTAGCTGAAAGAGGCAAGCGTAAAATTTTTGCAATATGCGGAGAAAAAAGTAAGCATAAAGCTATAACAATAAGAATTTTTAAATCGATTAAAGCCTGTGTATCAATGACACTCTGATGCAAAAGTAAATCCCATTTTTTTTAATTTTACTATATCTTGACTTGGTTCTTCACCTTTAGTGGTTAAATAATCCCCTATAACAATAGCTCCAGCACCTGCTTGAAAAATTTCATACTGCCTTTCTTGCAATACCACTTCACGCCCACCTGCTACCATTACCACGCTTTGTGGTAAAGCCTCTTTGGTATCACGCACGATTTTTAAAGCTTCATCAGCACTAAGTCTTGGAACTTGTAGTTTTAAATTTTCATTGGCTATAAAAAAATTAATAGGCGTTGAAAAAGGCTGTAATTCTTGCAAAGATTTTCTAAAACTTAGTCTATCTTCTTCACTCTCACCCATACCATAAATTCCACCACAACAAAGCATAAGTCCTGCTTCTTTAGCGTTTAAATTGGTTTGAAATCTACTTTCCCAAGTATGCGTGGTGCAAATTTGTGGAAAAAATTCCTTAGAACTTTCAAGATTGTGATTATAAGAAAAAATTCCTGCTTTTTTAAGTTCTTTGAGTTGTTCCACGCTTGCCATACCATTACAGGCAATTAAAAGCAAATTAGGCACTTCTTTTTGCACAGCCTTAGCAGCCTCGCAAACATACTCAAGCTTTTCATCATCAAGTCCAAGTCCTGCCGTAACCAAACAAAAACCCAAGGCTTCATTTTTCTTTGCCATTTTTGCTTCTAAAACAATTTGTGAAAGTTCTTTACGACGATATTTTTGAATATCTGTTTTTACATGAGCGCTTTGGGTGCAGTATTTACAGTCTTCTGAACAATTTCCACTCGCTATATTTGAAATAGCACAAAGCATGATTTGCATTCTAATCCTTCATTTCTTTTTTGATTTTACATTTTAAACATTCCAAGAATGTACCTTTTTTAAGCTCTTTTATCACTAAAGTTTCGCCACACTCTTCGCATTTTTCTTCACTTGGTTTGTATTTGCTTATAAAATTGCATTTTGGATAAGCACTACAGCCATAAAATTTACCGCGTTTTGAAAAGCGTTCTACGATTTCACCTTTTTGACAACTTGGACAAGTAATACCTGTACCATTGGCTTTGGCTTTTGCGGCAGTATTTTCGCTTTCGTTTTTGCTTTCACTTTTTAAATTTCTTGAATACTTGCATTTTGGGAAATTTAAACACGCTACAAATTCTCCAAAACGCCCTTTTCTAATAGCAAGTTCCCCGCCACAATCAGGACAACTTTCACCTAGTTTTGTGACAGTTTTTTGACTAGCAATTTTTGTTTTTCCTTCTTCGATTTTTCTCATAAAAGGATAGTAAAATTCTTTTAAAGTTTCTTGCCAATCTGCTTTATCTTCAGCGATTTCATCTAGGGTATTTTCAAGATTTGAAGTAAATTTGCTATCTACTATATCGCTAAAATTTTTTTCAAGCACTTCGGTTACATTAAAAGCAACCTCGCTAGGAATGAGTTGTTTTTTATCTATTTTTACATAATCACGACTTGTAAGTATAGAAATGGTTGGCGCATAGGTAGAAGGACGACCTATACCTAAACTTTCAAGTTTTTTTACAAGTCCAGCTTCTGAATACCTTGAAGGTGGTTCGGTAAAATGTGAGTTCATTTCTAAATTTTGTATTTTTAAATTTTCACCTATTTTAAGATTTGGTAAAATTTTATCCTTATCCATATCGCCATAAACTTTATAATATCCATCAAAAAGGATTTTTCTACCGCTTATTTTAAAAACTGCTCTATCATTTTTTACAAACACATTTTGAGTTTGAGAAATAGCAGGATTCATCTGACAGGCTAAAAAGCGATTGTAAATAAGTGTGTAAAGTTTTAACTCATCTTTGTCTAAAAATTTGGCCGCAATTTCTGGAGTAAAACTTAAATTTGTAGGGCGTATAGCTTCATGGGCTTCTTGAGCACCTTTGGCCTTTGTAGTATATACATTTGCTTTGCTTGGAAGATAGTCTTTGCCAAAATTTGCTTGTATGAATTTTATTGCATTTTCTATAGCTTCTTTGGCTAAATTTAAACTATCGGTTCTCATATAAGTAATAACCCCCATCACACCCTCGTGAGTATTTACTCCTTCATAGAGTTTTTGGGCTATCATCATGGTTTTTTTAGGGTTAAAACCAAGGCGATTGCTAGCACTTTGTTGCAAGGTTGAAGTCATAAAAGGAGGTGGTGGAGCGATTTTTCTTTCTTTGCTTTCAATGTCGCTTATAGCATAAGCTTCATTTTTACAAGCCTCTAGTATAAGCTTAGCACGATCTTTGTTGGTAATGGTAAGTTTTTCTATCTTAGCTTTGTCAAACTCAACCAGTTCTGCATCTAAATCTTTTTGAAAAATCATATCAATACTAAAGTATTCTAGTGGCACAAAAGCACGAATTTCTTTTTCACGATCGACTATGATCTTTAAAGCTGCACTTTGAACACGCCCTGCGCTAAGCCCTCTTTGAATTTTTTGTCCTAATAAGGGGCTGAGTTTATATCCTACAATGCGATCTAAAAGGCGTCTAGTTTGCTGAGCATTTACAGAGTGCATATCTAATTTTCTTGGATTTTTTAAAGCATTTTCTATAGCGTTTTTAGTGATTTCATGAAAAACAATGCGTGGTAAGGTGTTTTCATCTTTTCCTATAGCTTTTGCAATATGATAGGCTATAGCCTCTCCTTCTCTATCCTCATCCGTTGCAAGATAGACTTCTTTGGCATCTTTGGCTTTGCTTTTAAGTTCTTTAACTAAGGCGCTATGATCACTTGTGATTCTATACTCAGGGATAAATTCATCATCTTCTATTTTAATCCCAAAGCTTGATTTAGGCAAATCTCTAATATGTCCTTTAGAAGCGATAACTTCATAATCTTTTCCCAAAAAATTTCCTATGGTTTTAGCTTTTGCAGGAGATTCTACTATGATTAAATTTTTCTTCATTTTGCACCCTTGTTAAATAAAAAGCTGAATTTAGCTAAAAATATTTAAAATTCTACTTATAAAATATATTTTAATCAAGCTAAAATATTTTAAAAACAAAACTATCATAACAAAATAAATAAAATATAATTTTAAGTAATTTTAAATACAAACCATAATTTTTAGAGTATAATAAAACAAAAAAGGCAAAAATTATGAATGGCAAAACTTATAAATTTCATCCAAATGACACGAAAATGGATAAAAAAATAATTCAAATTACTGAAAAGTCCGGATTTAAAGCGGCTGTGTTTTCTATGGCCGCTATGACTATGCTAGGAAGTGTGGTCATTTCATCTGCTCTGCCTGCTATCGACAGACATTTTGAAGAACTTTTAACCCAAAGTGGCGCTACTCTTGCTTCAAGTTTCACATTAGCTCATCTTGATATACTTGTTCGCTTAGTTTTAACCATCCCTGCTATTTTTGTTGTCATTTTATCTCCATTTGCTGGTATTTTAATGGATAAATTTGGCAAATTAAAATTTATTCTTCCAGCTATGGTGATTTGGACTATTTCTGGGGTAAGTGGCTTTTTCTTAAATGATATTTATGCTATACTGACTTCAAGAGCTATTTTTGGTATGGCAACTGCTTTTATAATGACAGGCGCTTCGGCTTTACTTGGAGATTATTATAGTCGTGGTGGCTTTAATCGCAGAGAAAATGCTTTAAGTCTCCAAGGATTTTTTTGTGCGGTAGGGGGTGCTGTTTTTATTTCTATTGCAGGATTTGTTTCGAGTTATTCTTGGCGTTATCCTTTTTTAGTATATGGACTTGGAATTTTAATTACCTTAATGGCTATCATTTATCTTTTTGAACCTAGAAAATTTAAATTCTATAATCATACAAAAATAGAAGCAAAAACAAATTATTGGCAATTTTTCCCTATCTATTTTATAGGTTTTTTTATCATGGTAGTTTATTATATTTCGCCAACTCAACTTCCTTACTATATAGAAGAACATTTAGGATTGGATCCTAAATATATAGGTATTTCGATGTCTGTATCTGCACTATGTTATGGTTTTTTCTCTCTAAGCTATAGATATATTATAAAATTCTTAAGTATTAAAACTATCTATGTTTTAACTCTTTTTATCGTATCTTGTTCTTTTTTGCTGCTTTTTTTAGTAGATAGCTTTTTTACAGTTTTAATCGCCTTAGCTTTGCTTGGAATGGGCGGAGGTATTATGCTTGTAAATAATACGGCTTATCTTTTTTCAATCTGTCCTGAAAATGCTCGCGCTAGGGCTTATGGAATTTTAGCAAGTTGTATATTTTTAGGACAATTTTTAAGTCCTATTATCTCTCAACCCATCGTTAGACAAATGGGTCTTGTAGATGCTTTTTTAATATGGTCAATAGTAATTTTTATAGTATGCATTGTGTTTTTATTTTTAAAGCAAAAACCTAGGATAAATTAGCAAGAAAAATCTTGCTAATTTTATTTATTACAAACCTACCGCACTTAAAGTTTGGTATTTACTCATATAAATTTGAGCTTCAATTTTTCTCATCGTATCAAGTGCTACTTGAACTACAATAAGTACAGAAGTGCCGCCAAAATGAAAAGGCACACCCATAAATTTCACCAAAACCCAAGGTAAGGTTGCAACAAGCCCTAAATAAATAGAACCTGATAAAGTTAAACGAGAAGCCACTTCGTTAAGATAACTTGAAGTTCCTTCACCTGGACGAATTCCAGGGATAAAACCGCCTTGTTTTTTCAAATTTTCTGCTATGTCTTTAGCGTTAAATACGATAGAAGCATAAAAATAAGCAAAGAAAATTACAAACAAGAAAGTTAGAACATGAAACAAATAACCATTTGGATTTAAAAAGTCATTAATGGCTTGTAGATAAGGATTTGTACTAGTTTGTAAAATTGTTGTTGGAAACATCAAAATCGCACTAGCAAAAATCGGTGGAATAACCCCACTAAGATTGAGTTTAATAGGAATATAATTCATAATGCGTTTGTTTTGATTTTGCATTACAACTTTACGAGAATAAGAAATAGGAATTCTTCTTTCTCCAAGTTCTATATAAATAATCACCCCTATGGTGATTAAAATCAAAGCAAAAATTGCAAAAGCGGTTAAGAAATTCATCTCGCCTGAATTGATTTGTCCTACAGTTCCTGAAATCGCTCTTGGAATACCTGAAACAATACCTGCAAAAATGATTAAAGAAATACCATTTCCTATACCTCTTTGTGTGATTTGTTCGCCAAGCCACATTAAAAGCATAGTTCCAGCAAGCATAGAAATAGCACAAAGTGCGATAAACATATTTAAATCTTCCACCATTATAGCCCCTGCACCACCACGACCGTGCAAGCTTTGCAAACCTATAGCAACGCCTATACTTTGAACCAAAGTAATCACAATAGTCGCATAACGGATAATTTGCATATATTTTTGCATACTATCACGCTCTTTTTTCATCTTACCAATATTTGGAAAAGTTGCTGCAAGAAGCTCCATAATAATAGAAGCAGTAATATAAGGCATAATACCTAAAGAAATGATAGAAAAGCGTTCAGCCGCTCCACCACTAAAAACATTAAATAAACCCAAAGCATTGTTTTGATTGTTATTAAAAAATTCCGCAATCACATCAGCATTGACGCCAGGAACTGGCACATAAGCCAGAACCCTATAAGCAAATAAAAATGCTAAGGTGATTAAAATCTTATTCGTCAATGCTCTATTCATTATTTTGATCCGGTGACGCTAATATTCTCGTCTTTGATTTTTGATACTAAGTCTTTTGCACTTGCACCAATTAATTTGATTTTATTCACAGATTTTGAAATTTTGTGAACACTTTTAATGCTCTCAAATGTAATTTCACTAAGCTCTTTTACAGCTGTGATTTTTTCAACATTGATCACATAAGGTTTTTGAATTTTAGAAGTAAAACCTACTTTTGGTAGTCTTCTTTGAAGTGGTTGTTGACCCCCTTCAAAACCTCTTTTTTCATTATAACCTTTTCTAGCAGTTTGACCTTTACCCCCTTTAGTAGCAGTCTTACCCATGCCAGAACCTTGACCACGGCCAATTCTTTTAGTTTTACGCGTTGAACCCGCTGCTTTTGTTAAATTCATCTTCTTATCCTTTTAACATTGTTAAAGCTTTGATTGTAGCACGAACCACATTAGCTGAATTATTTGAACCCAAAGACTTGGTTAAGATGTCTTTAATACCTGCAAGTTCCACGATAGGGCGTGTAGAACCACCTGCGATAACTCCTGTACCTTCGCTAGCTGGTTTAAGTAAAATTCTACTTGCGTTGTATTTCACCTCTACATCGTGAGCGATAGTTGAGCCTTTAGTTTTAACTTCAACGATATTTTTAAACGCATCGTCAACAGCTTTACGGATGGCATCTGGAACTTCCTTAGCCTTACCATAACCAACACCTACTAAACCTTTGCGGTTTCCAACGATAACTAAAGCAGTAAATCTAAATCTTCTACCACCTTTAACAACCTTAGTAACTCTGCCGATATCGACGATTACTTCTTCAAATTCTTCTCTATTATATTTTTCCATCGATTTACCCCTTATAGCCTAATGCCATTTTCTCTTAAAGATTCAGCCAATGCTGCGATAACACCATGATATACATAACCATTTCTATCAAAAACAGCTTGTTCTATCTTTTTAGCTTTTAAAGTTTTAGCAAATTCAGCAGCGATTTTTTTAGCACCTTCTTTATTTGCTTTAACGCCAAGTTTGCGTCCATCAACTGCTGCTAAAGTTACAGCTTTTACATCATCAATCGCTTGGATATATAGAGTTCTGTTTGATTTAAATACAGAAATTCTTGGAAAATTTTCACAACCTGAAATTTTCGCTCTAATTCTTTTTTTTCTTTTGATTCTTAAAGTTAGTTTTCTTTTTAATACATTTGCTCTCATATTCTACCCTTACTTCTTAGATGTCTTACCAGCTTTGCGGATAATGCGTTCATCAGAATACTTAACGCCTTTTCCTTTATATGGCTCTGGTGGTCTAAATTCACGAATTTGAGCAGCAACTTGACCTACAACTTGTTTATCACTTCCTTTAACTGCAATAGTATTTTTATCCACTACAATTTCAATTCCTTCTGGAATATCATAATTAATAGGATGAGAAAAACCAAGGCTTAGTTCTAAAACTTTACCTTTTAAAGCTGCCTTATAACCAACTCCATTGATTTCAAGAGTTTTTGAAAAACCTTGAGTTAAACCTACAACGATATTGTAAGCTAAAGCTCTGTAAGTTCCCCAATAAGCTCTACTTTGTCTGTCTTCACCTTTTGGAGAAAAAAGAATATTATTATCTTTAATCTCAACATTTACATTTGCTTTAGTATCAAGTTCTTTTGCCAAATTTCCTTTTTTAAATTTAAGCAAATTTCCTTCTAATTTTACTTCTACTCCTGCTGGAATAGCAATCGGTTGTTTACCTATACGAGACATATTTTTCCTTTTTATTTGTCTAGGATATTTCTACTTTTTTAAAAGAATGGATACCCAATGCCATAAAAAGCAGATTTTTTACCAAATGGTACATAAAATTTCGCCGCCAACACCTGCTTTATAAGCTTCATCATTAGCTAAAACGCCATGACTTGTGCTAACTACGATAGTACCATAACCATTTTTAAAACGCTTGATTTCATCTTTACCTTTATAAACACGACGACCAGGCTTAGAAATTCTTTTAAGCTCATTGATAACACTCTTACCTTTTTCATCGTATTTTAAAACTACATTGATAAATTTCTTTTTATCTTCTTCAATAACATTAAAACTCTCAATATAGCCTTTAGCTTGAAAAATTCCAACTAAAGCTTCTACAACTTTAGAATGTAAAAGCTTGGTTGTTTCAAGCTTTCTCATTCCTGCATTTCTGATACGAGTGAGTGAATCTGAAATAATATCATTTATCATATTTTATCCTTACCAACTTGCTTTCTTAAGACCTGGAATCAAACCTTCATTGCCCATTTTTCTTAAGCAAACTCTGCAAATTCCAAAATCTCTATAAACCGAATGCGGACGCCCACAAATTTGGCATCTTGTATAAGCTCTAACCTTAAATTTAGGCTTGCGTGCCGCTTTTGCAATCATTGATTTTTTAGCCATCTTACTTTCCTTTTGTAAATGGCACACCGATAAGTTCTAATAACTTTTGTGCCTGTTTGTCATTTTGTGCTGTTGTAACTATAGAAATGTTCATACCATGAGTTCTTAAAATTTTATCATACTCCACTTCTGGGAACATCAACTGCTCATCAAGACCGAAGTTATAGTTTCCGCGTCCATCAAAACCATCTCTACTTAAACCTCTAAAGTCTTTCACCCTTGGCAAAGCAATAGAAATTAATTTATCAAGAAAAGCATACATATTTTCTTTTCTTAAAGTTACCATTACACCTACAGGAAAACCTTCGCGAACTTTAAATCCTGCAACTGATTTTTTAGCTTTAGTAATCACAGCCTTTTGTCCTGCAATTAAAGAAATAGTATCTGCAACATTTTGCAATACTTTTTGATCTTTAGCCAACTCACCAGCACCTACGCTGATAACTACTTTTTCGATCACAGGGATAAGCATAGGATTTTTAATATCAAATTCTTTAACCAATGCAGGTTTAATGCTTTGATTATATTTTTCTTTTAATCTCATCATCGCTTACTCCTGAACTTTTGCCACATTGGAAATATCCATTGGCATTTCTTTATTGATAAAACCACCATTTGGGTTTTTCTCACTCGGCTTAATAGCTTTTTTAGCGATTTTACATCCTTCAACTACCACTTTAAGTGTTTTTGGATATACCGCTAAAACTTTACCTGTTTTACCTTTATCATCACCTGTGATAACCTTAACGCTATCACCTTTTTTGATTTTTAATTTAACCGCCATTATAATACCTCCGGTGCTAGTGAAACGATTTTCATAAAGCCACCATATCTAACTTCTCTGCCCACTGGCCCAAAGATACGAGTTCCGATAGGCTCTCTTTTGTTGTCAAGAATAACCGCAGCATTTTCATCAAAACGAATCAAAGAACCATTATCTCTATGAATTTCTTTTTTAGTTCTAACGATAACCGCTTTTACCACTTGACCTTTTTTAACTTTTCCATTTGGTAAAGCTTTTTTAACAGATGCAACGATTACATCACCTACGGTAGCGTATCTTCTTTTGCTACCCCCTAAAACCTTGATACACATTAATTCTTTTGCGCCGCTATTATCAGCAACTGCAAGTCTTGTAAAACTTTGAATCATTACTCAACTCCTGTAGCTAATACAGATTTTAAGCGAAATGATTTTCTTTTTGAAAGTGGTCTGCATTCTACTGCAACAACAGTATCACCCACTTTAACTTCATTTCTCTCATCATGAATTAGATATTTTTTAAAGCGTTTAACAATTTTTCTATATCTTGGATGAACCACTTTTCTTTCAACCAAAACACTTGCGGTTTTTTCACCAGCGATTTTAACAACAACGCCTTGAATTTCTCTTTTAAATGCCATTTTCTATCCTTATCTTAAAGCGTTAATTGCTGTATTTATTCTAGCAATGTCTTTTTTTACTTGGCTAATCTCTTTTGGATTAGTAAGTTGCATTGTTTTTAGCTTTTGTTTTAAAGTGAATAAAAGCACCTTTTTTTCTTTTAGCATTGTTGCAAGCTCAGCTGCTGTTTTATCTTTAATCTCAGTATATTTCATTTTGGCTCTCTCTTGTAACAAACTTAGTTTTAAATGGAAGTTTATGCATAGCTAAAGTCAATGCTTCTCTTGCCATTTCTTCGCTTACTCCTGCCATTTCATAAATAATACGACCTGGCTTGATATTCATTACCCATTCCTCAACAGCACCTTTACCTTTACCCATACGAGTTTCTAAAGGTTTTTTTGTCAAAGGCTTATCTGGAAAAACTCTAATCCAAGTTTTTCCTTGTCTTTTAACAAAACGAGTTAAAGCGATACGCGCTGCTTCGATTTGGCGTGAGTTAATGCGTCCTGCTTCAGTTGCTTTTAATGCAAATTCACCAAAAGTAAATTCTGTTCCACGATTAGCATAACCTCTGTTACGCCCTTTCATCATTTTGCGATATTTAGTTCTTTTTGGCATTAACATGATTATTTACCCCTTCTTGTGCGTCTTGGCTTTTTAGCTGGAGCACTTTCTTCAGTTTTTTCAGGTTGCATACCTTTGTGCAATACTTCACCTTTAAAGATCCATACTTTAACTCCTATGTTTCCATAAGTAGTTCTAGCTTCTGCAAAACCATAATCGATTTTTGCTCTTAAAGTATGAAGTGGAACGCGTCCTTCAAGATACCATTCTGTTCTTGCCATTTCAGCACCGCCTAAACGACCGGAAACTGAAACTTTAATTCCTTTAGCACCTGCTTTTTGCGCACCTTGGATTACTTTTTTCATTGCTCTTCTAAAAGCAATTCTTTTTTCAAGTTGAGTTGCAACACTTTCAGCAGCAAGTTGAGCTGAAGCTCCTGCTTTTCTTTCTTCTTTGATATTGATATTTACATCTTTACCGATTAAATCTTGCAATTCTTTTCTTAAATTATCAACATCACTACCTTTTTTACCGATGATGATACCTGGTCTTGCAGCAACTACAGTAACGCGAAGTTTTTTAGCAGTTCTTTCTACTAAAATTTGACTGATTCCTGCGTAATAAAGTTTTCTTTTTAAGAAAGCTCTGATTTTGTAATCTTCACCGATATTTTCTACTAAATTTGCGTTAGTCGGAAACCATCTTGATTCCCAATTTCTATTGATTCCTAGTCTTAGACCAATTGGATTAACTTTTTGTCCCATTAGCTTTCCTTTTTCACTGTTGCTTTTTTAGTGCTTGCTGTTTTTTTAGCTGGAGCTTTTGTTGTAGTAGTTTTTTTAGCTGCTGGAGCTTTTTTAGCTACTGTTTTTTTCTCTTCAGCTTTCACTTCTGCTTTTGCCACTTCTACTAAAATATGTGAAGTTGGTTTTCTAATACGACTTGCACTTCCTCTAGCTCTTGGTCTAAATCTTTTTAATACCGCAGCTGTATCCACACGACAACTTTTTACAATCACTTCATTTGCTTCAAAGCCGCCATTTGCTACTGCACTTGAAATTGCATTTGCGATGTATTTTGCACCTTTATTTGGCATAAATTTTAAACTAGCCATAGCTAATTCTGCATTCATCCCCTGAACTTCTCTAGCAATCAATCTTGCTTTAGTTGGAGATAATCTTATGAATTTAATTAATGCTTTACTCATATCTTATCCCTTACTTACCAATTTTCTTTTGCACAGAGCCTTTATGCCCTTTGAATGTGCGTGTTGGAGCAAATTCACCAAGTTTATAACCGATGTGATTTTCAGTAATATAAACCGGAATGAAGCTTTTACCATTATGAACATTAAATGTAAGTCCTATCATATCAGGAGTAATTGTGCTTCTTCTTGACCAAGTTTTAATTGGTTTATTATCATTAGCCTTTTTAGCAGCGATGACTTTTTTCATTACATGATCATCAACAAAAGGACCTTTTTTTAGTGATCTAGCCATCTTACTTTCCTTTTCTTCTTGAAATTATTAGCTTATCGCTAGCCTTTTTACGACGAGTTTTCGCACCTTTGGTTGGTTTACCCCACGGAGTTACTGGATGACGGCCTGAATTTTTCTTACCTTCACCCCCACCGTGCGGGTGATCTACTGGGTTCATTGCAGAACCACGAGTTTGCGGGCGGATACCTCTATGGCGATTTCTACCTGCTTTACCGATAGTTACATTAGCCCATTCTTCATTTCCAACTTCGCCGATACTTGCCATACATTCAGCTAAAACTTGTCTCATTTCGCCACTTGCAAGTCTTAAAATAACATATTTTTCTTCTTTACCCATAAGTTGTGCATAAGCACCTGCGGAACGGATCATTTGACCGCCTTTACCTGGTTTTAACTCAACATTATGAACAATAGTACCCACAGGAATGTTTTTAAGTTTCATTGCATTACCTGGTTTAATATCAAGTCCGCTTTCAGCAGCTGCAACGATATCACCAACGCTTAATCCACGTGGTTGAAGAATATATCTTTTTTCCCCATCTTTATAAGCAATCAAAGCAATTCTACAATTTCTGTATGGATCATACTCGATTGCTTCTACTTTGCCTTCTATACCGAATTTACGACGTTTAAAATCAATAATTCTGTAAAGTTTTTTAGCACCCGCTTCTTTATGACGACTTGTAATTCTTCCATAGCTGTTGCGACCCGCGTGTGCTGGAAGTTTAACAAGTAGTGAGCGTACACTTGGTTTAGCTGTAATATCTTCAGAACTTAAACCTGTGATATATCTTCTACTTGGAGTATATGGTTTATAAGTTTTAATTGCCATCTTAAGCCTCCGTATTTTCTAAGCTAACACCTTCAGGTAGCTTAACATAGAATTTTTTGTAATTGTTTCTTTGACCTAAACGACCTCTAAAACGCTTAATTTTTCCATCCATTCTTAAGGAATTGATGCTTTTTGGAGTTACACCAAAATACTCTTTTAAAACCGCTTTTAAGCCTGTTTTAGTCATTTTTGGCGAAGTTTGAATAACTACGACACCTTGCTCTTGCAAATTCAAACTTTTTTCTGTGTAAAGTATAGTCTTTATATCAGTAATATCTGCCATAATTATCCCTCTTTTGTAATAGATTCTAACGCTGATTTTTCCATAATAACAGCATTAAATACAGATACTAAATAAGCATTTACTTCAGTTACATCAACTACATAGCAATTTGCTAAATTTCTGTAAGCTAAAAGTGTTTTTTCATCTAGTAAATCTTTAACGATTAAAGCATCTTTGACGCCAAGTTTTTTAATCACAGCGTTTGCATCTTTTGTTTTACCACTTTCAATAGCCAAAGAATCAGCAGTAAATAACACACCTTTAGCTGCTTTATCTGCTAAAGCTCTTTCAAGCGCCAATCTTTTTTGTTTTTTATTTACTTTTTGGAAGTAGTTTCTTTCATTTGTTGGACCAAAAGCAACCGCACCGCCTACCCAAACGTTAGTTCTTGTTGAACCCGCTCTAGCACCGCCACGACCTTTTTGTCTCCAAGGTTTTTTACCACCACCACTTACATCACTTCTACCTTTAGTATGAGCTGTATTTGCTCTTAAACTTGCAAGGTAAGATTTTACATACAAGTAAAGATTGTGTGGATTTACTTCCGCATATTTTGAAGGTAAATCAAGTTCACCTGCTTTTTCTAATTTATCATTTAAAACAACTACTTTACTCATTTTGCAATCCTTATTTTACCCATGGCACCATTATAACCTGGTACTGCACCTTTAACTACTAAAATTTTATTTTCAGCATCATAAGATACAACTTCGTTTTTAATGGTCACTTTAGTATTTCCATAGTGTCCTGCCATTTTCATACCTGGTTGAACACGACCTGGCCATTCTCTATTACCAATAGATCCATGGCGTCTATGAAATCTCGAACCGTGACTTGCTGGACCCCCTGCGAAGTTATGTCTTTTCATAACACCGCTATAACCTCTACCTTTAGTGTTAAAGCTTACTTTTAAAATTTTTGCTTCATTTAATGGAGTTTCATCTAAATCTCCTGCTTCAGTATTTGCTACTTCTAAAGTCGCAAATCTATTGTATTCTGCAGAAAGATTGTATTTTTTTTGTTGTCCTGCGACACATTTATTACTTGCTTTACCTTTTGGATATGCTACTAAAGCCTTTCCGCCTTCAACTTCACATACTTTTGCATTTACAACTCTTAGTAAAGTTACAGCGATACTTGGATTAGTAATTGTTCTGCTCATTCCAATTTTTTCTACAATATATTCCATATCTTATCCTTACTTACCCATAGCTCTTACTTCAACGCTTACTTCTGGCGCTAAATCAAGCTTCGTTAAAGAATCAACTGTATCTGGAGTCGCTGCTACTATATCTAGCATACGCGCGTGAATTCTTATTTCAAACTGCTCACGAGAATCTTTGTTAATGTGTGGAGATTTTAAAACTGTATAGCGTTTGATTTTAGTAGGCATTGGTATCGGACCTCTAATATCCGCACCTGTTCTTTTAACAGCTTCTACGATTGCTGCAACTGTTCTGTCTAGTACTCGATGGTCATAAGCTTTTAGCTTAAGCCTAATTCTTTCCATAATATTTCCTTTAAAAAGAACTCGTTAGTTAAAAACTAACCAATTTATAAAAATTGAAATGAGAGTATATAAAATCTTGTTTTCAAAGTCAAGGAATTTGATGAAATTTTTCTATTATTTTCCTTTTAAAAAGGATAAAAATAGAATTTTTAGAATTTAAAAATTATCATTATTTTTTAAATTTTTGTATATAATGGTCAATATCTTATTTCATTAAATTTTAAAAAATCTCTTAATTTTTCATATTCGCCATTTTCTAAATAACGATGTTTTCCCGCCTTCAACATACCAAGATCTAAAGCCCCAAAAGCAACACGCTTAAGATCCATGACTTCAAGATCAAAATGTCCAAAAAAGCGTCTAAGCTCTCTATTTTTACCTTCATTTATAACCACTCTAAGCTTAGTATAGCCTCCACTTGATCCAAAAATTTCAAAGTCTATAAAAGGAGCAAAACTCATAGAGGTAATTTTAGTTTTTGCATGTGCGCCTTTTTTTTCATTTTTAATCTCAAGTCCATTTTGCATGGCTTCGATGACTTGTTTGCTCACCGTGCCTTTAACTTTAAGGTAGTATTCTCTTTCTAAATCGCTATGCATTAAAGCATCGGCAATTACAGGAGAATCTGTAAGCAAAAGTAAGCCTTCACTTGCATAATCCAGCCTACCTACGCTAAGCCAAGTACTAAATTGTCTTGGCAAGGTATCATATATAGTTTTTCTTCCACGATCGTCTTTTTTACTGACAATTTCACCTTTTTGTTTATGGTAGATTATCACGCTAAATTGCGTTCTTTTTTGTACTCTTTTACCTTTAACAAAAACTTTATCATCAAATTTAACTTCATCGCTTAAAAGGGCAATTTTGTTGTTTATTTTTACTAAGCCTTGTTTGATAAGTTCATCGGCTTCACGGCGTGAATAGCGGGTGTTATGGGATATAAATTTATTAATTCTCATTTGATCTTCCTTAAAAAGGGCGTTTTTGCCCTTTTTTACATTACAAAAATAGTTGGAACTATGGTTGGGTATTTTTTAATCTTTCTAAAGATGTGTTTTCTTAAAACTTGGCGGATTTGATTTTCTAAAAATCTTGGATCATTGAGTACTTCATCTTTAACATTGATGAAAAATTGTCCTAAAACTTCAGCCATATCTTTGCTAAAAGCATGATCGTGTTTGTCAGCTACTAGCCCATAGCTAAATACTCTTGGTTTGTTGATCAGTGTTTTTGTAGCTTTGTCAATTTGTGCGATAATAACTACTATACCACTATCTGCAAGTTTTTGACGATCTATAACTACATCATCGGCGATTTGTTTATTGATTTGATTATCTACAAAAACTTTACCTGTTTTTACGGTTTTTATGCGTTTGACATATTTTTGGCAAAGTTCTACTTGATCGCCATCACTCATAAGATAAATATTTCTTTCAGGGATACCGCACTTCATCGCTGTTTCTTTGTGTTTGGTGATGTGATTGTATTCTCCATGAACTGGTAGGAAAAATTTAGGCTTAGTAAGGGTTAGCATAAGCTTTTGCTCTTCTATACTAGCGTGTCCGCTTACATGAATTTCACTAAATTCTTGATACGCTACTTTAGCTCCTGCTTTTAAAAGATAGTCAAGCACCGCAGAAACACTTGCTTCATTTCCTGGTATGGCTTTAGCTGAAATAATCACTTGATCTGTAGGTTTGATTTTTATAAATTTATGCTCATCAGTTGCCATTCTATAAAGCGCACTCATGGTTTCGCCTTGACTTCCTGTAGTTACGATAAGCACTTCATTGTCTTTATATTTGCTTACTTCATCAGCATCAATGAAAATTTTTCTATCAAGTTTGATGTAGCCTAATTCCATAGTGGTATAAAGATTTCTTTCCATAGAACGACCGATCACACAAACTTTTCTACCGTATTTTAAACCATAAGTGATAGCTTGATAAACGCGGTGGATATTAGAACTAAAAGTACTCATGATCACCCTGCCTTTGGTACGTGCAAAGATTTGATCAAAAGTTGGCCCTACGGAGCTTTCACTTTTTGTATAACCTTCTTTGTACGAATTTGTACTATCGCTTAAAAGACATAAAACCCCTTCTTCTCCATAATGTGCCAAACGTCCTAAGTCTGTTGGATAGCCATCGATTGGAGTTTGATCAATTTTAAAATCACCTGTGTGGATAATCGTTCCTGCTTTTGTTTTGATCGCAAGTGCTGAAGCATCAATGATAGAATGCGTGATGTGGATCCACTCTATATCAAATTCGCCTATCTCATAAACACGGCGTTTTTCTACAGGGCGAAACCATTTGCGTTCTGCTTTTAAGCCATGTTCTTCAAATTTGTTTGAAATCATTCCTAAAGCCAAAGGTGTAGCGTAGATAGGAAATTGGAATTCTTTAAAGAAATAAGGCACTGCACCGATATGATCTTCGTGTGCATGAGTGATCACTATACCACGAATTTTATCTTTAATTTTTCTTACATAGTCAAAATCAGGGATGATAATATCTACCCCATGCATAGTTCCATCAGGAAAACTCATACCTATATCTACTATAATTGCATCTTTATTGGTTTCAAAAACACTGATATTTCCACCAATTTCTCCTAAACCTCCTAAAGGAGTGATGCGGATTTTATGCTCGCTAGAATTATTATATTTTAAAGGGTGTAAGCGGTTTTCATGTGAAACACGGTTAGCTTCTATGCATTCTGCAAGAGCGATTTGCCAATCTTCATTACCTGTGAGTTTTGAAGGAAGATTGCGATTTTTCTTCTTTTTTTTCTCAGTTTTATTTTCTGAGTTTTCAGAATTTTCCTTGTTGGAATTTTGATCAATTTTTGGAGTATCATTTTCATTTTGCAAAGAATCAGCTAATTTTTTTCTACGATTTTTATATTTATAGCGTTTATTGTTTTTTGAATTTGAGTTCGGATTTTGTTCGTTTTTATTTATCTCTTTGTTTTCGTCCATATTCATCCTTTAATTTGTCATAAATTTTAAGGTATAAATCAACGCAAATTTCATGTGGTCTGATGTTTTCTTTTAAGCCAAGAGTGCTTAAAACTTCTAAAACTTTTGCTTTATATGTTTTTAAATTTCCTAAGAGTTGTTTTCTAGGAGCTTTAAAACAATCTTTTAGAAAATTTTTGAAATTTTCTATTTCGCAAAGTTCATCAAAATCCTTAGTTTTAATCAAACTCATCACCGCTGACATAACTTTTGGTGGAGGATTAAAACATTGTGGATCAACATCAAAAAGTATTTTTCTTTCGCAAATCATTGCACTTAAAACACCTAAGGAAGAAAACTCACTATTTCCTTCTTTAGCGCAGAATTTTTCAGCCATTTCCCTTTGTACCATTACAATAAGCCCTAGACAATTTTTATCTTCTAAAGCTTTTAATATAATGTGACTTGCAACATAATAAGGCAAATTTGCAACCAAAAAATATGGTTTTTCATCAAGACTAGGATTAAAAGCTTCGCTTGCGTCTTGATGGATCAAGTTAAATTTTCCACATTCAAGTTCTTTTTGAAATTTCTTTTTTAAAATAGGTATGAGATCATTATCGATTTCATAAGCTTTTACTTGAGAAATTTTTAAAAGTTCTTGCGTTAAATCACCTAAGCCAGGCCCAATCTCAATGATATTGTTCATCTCTTTGGGTATGGCTTGGATGATTTTTGCTAATACGCTTTTATCGATTAAAAAATTTTGTCCGTATTGTTTTTTTGCTTTAACCATAAGAAATAATTTTATCTAAAAATTCTTAATTAAGTCTTTTTAGGTAGAATTATTTTTGTAAAATTTCATAAGGATCAAAATGATTGTTTGTGCGGGTGGAAATGAAAATTTTTCTTTTGCAAAAGCTATAGGCATAGGTTTGGTTGAGTCAGCTTTTCATTTGAGTCAACTTTACTTCAAAGAAAAACCATCAAAACTTATATTTATAGGAACTTGTGGGCTTTATGATAAGGGAGAGATTTTAGAAATTTATAGAAGTTCGCACGCTTTTAATGTAGAATTTTCTAAAATTTCACATGCATTTTATACTCCTGCAAAATATGAAATTTGCTTAGAAAAAGAAAATGTTTCTCGTGAAACAATAAAAATCAATTCTTCAAATTATATTTGTCAAAATTCAAAAGCAGCAAAAGAATTTTCAAAATTAGGTTTTTTTGCAGAAAATATGGAAGCCTTTTCTGTTTTGAGCGTAGCTAAAAATTTAAATATTGATGCAGAGTGTATTTTGTGTGCAACAAATTTTTGCAATGAAAACGCTCACGAAGATTTTATAAAAAATCATCAAAAGGCAAAAGAAAAATTAGAAGAATACTTAAAAAAATATCATTATATTTAAAAATTCAAAAAAGGAAAATAATTTTGAAAGAGCTTGTTAATATTTTAGATTTTTTACCTGAAGAATTAGGAGAAAAAATCAAACCGATGTTTCGCGTGAAACAAATTTATCAATGGATTTATCAAAAATACGCCAATAATTTTTCCGATATGTCAAATTTACCAAAAGATCTACGTTTAGAACTTGCGCAAAATTTTCATTTCTCTCCCGTAAAATGTGTTAAAAATGAGCAAAGTAAAGATGGAAGTATAAAATATCTTTTTGAACTCGTTGATGGTTTAAGGATAGAAAGTGTGCTTTTGCCTATGAAAGAAGAAAAAATAGACGCAGAAGGCAAAAGAATTTCTCATGCGAGATATACTATCTGTGTTTCTTCTCAAGTAGGTTGTAAAAGTGGATGTAGTTTTTGTCTTACTGCCAAGGGTGGTTTGAAAAGAAATTTAAGTGCAGGTGAGATAGTCGGACAAATTTTATGGATCAAAAAACAAAACAATATCCCTTATGAACGCCGTGTAAATATAGTATATATGGGTATGGGCGAGCCTTTGGATAATCTTAAAAATGTTTCTAAAGCGGTAAAAATTTTAGCGCAAAATGAGGGACTTGCTATAAGTCCTCGCCGTCAAACCATCAGTACTAGCGGTTTGGCAAAACAAATCAAAGAATTAGGTCAAATGAATTTAGGTGTTTTACTTGCTATATCATTGCATGCGGTTAATGATGAGCTTCGAACCGAACTTATGTCTATCAATAAAGCTTATAATATCGCTGCGATTATGGATGCGGTGCGTGAATTTCCTATAGATCAAAGAAAAAGAGTGATGTTTGAATATCTTTTAATTGATGGTATCAATGATAAGCTTGAACACGCTAAAGAATTAGTCAAGCTTTTAAATGGTATTAAAGCCAAAGTGAATTTAATACTCTTTAATCCACATGAAGGAGGTTTATATAAACGCCCTAGTTTAGAAAACGCGATTAAATTTCAAGATTTACTCAGCAATAAAGGTGTAACTTGTACTATAAGAGAAAGTAAAGGGCTTGATATCTCAGCTGCTTGTGGACAGCTTAAAGAAAGGGCAAAAGAACAATGACAATGCTAGATATTTTTGAAATCATTTTTATAACAGCTGTTGTAATTATAGGTTTTGGTGGAATTGTTTTTGTAGTAACAAAAGAAAAAAAATAATTATTACACTTAATGGTGTCAAGGGGGAGACTTGAACTCCCGACCTCCGGCTTATGAGACCAGCGCTCTAACCAGCTGAGCTACCCTGACTAAAAATAAAAATATAATTATACTACTTTTTACTAAAAATTTTCTGATTTTTAAAAAAATAATTTTATTTTCAATATTTAAAAAATTTCTTTATTTTTAAAGCTTTTATAGATATAATAAACGCTTTATTTCATAGACAGGTGTCCGAGCGGTTGAAGGAGCACGCCTGGAACGCGTGTAAAGTGCAAGCTTTCGAGGGTTCAAATCCCTTCCTGTCTGCCATTCTTATTTTTAATATTTAAAATACTATTGTTTTGTCAAAAGTTATTTTATTGTTTATAAATTCTTAAATTTTTGATAAAATATTAAAAATTTTATTTATTAGGTTTTTTATAATGCTACAATCAAGACTTTTGATGAATTTAAGAGGAATAGGAATATCTTTTATACCAAGATATTTTTTTCAAATAAATTTAGATAAAATTTTTAATGATATTTTAAAATACAATATTAAAGACTTAGAAGAAATACAAACTCGAGTTAAATATTATAATCAAATAAATGAATTTTTTACACCTACAGCAAAGGAAAAAATAGGAAAATTTCCTTTTAAAAGCACCTCTTATGCTTTTGATGCTTATGAAATCAGTAAATACTTTAAAGATGAATTTTTATGGAATAAAGAATTTGGCGATGTAAGACATACTTTTAAAGAAGCAACTATTTGCAAATCGAGATCTTTGGAAAATAATATAAATAATATTTTATTAAAACTTGATAAAAATAGGCACTTTTGCTTTTTAAAAGATAACATAAACTATGAAAATAAAAAGGATATAGCAATATTTAGAGGAGCAGTATATCAAAATCATCGAAAAGAATTTTTTGATTCTTATTTTGGTAGAACTTTTTGCGATATAGGAGATACTTCAAAACAACCTAGCCAATGGAAAAAAAACTTTTTAAACAAAAAAGAACAAATGAAATATAAATTTATAATTTCTTTAGAGGGTAACGATGTAGCAAGCAACTTAAAATGGGCTATGAATTCTAATTCTTTAGTTTTAGCTCCAAAAATAACTTGCGAAACTTGGTTTATGGAAGGAACTTTAAAACCAAATTATCACTTTGCTTTGATTGATAATGAGAATTTGTCAGCAGTAATTGAATATTTTAAAAGTCGCCCAAAAGATGCATTGGAAATTATTAATAATGCTCATCAATATATTAAGAAATTTTTAGATAAGAAAAAAGAATTCCATATAGGAATTTTGGTTTTGACCAAATATTTTTATTATTCTAGACAACTTGAACTTAACAAAAAAAGAGATATTTTAGAATTAATCAAATAGTAAAATTACTCTCATTAATTCTCTAATTTTTCATAAAAAATAAATCTTTTTATACATATATTACATCATAAATTAAAAATTTGATTTTAGTTTTCAGCCAAAAACAAGTAATATTGCGATAAAATCTCAGACTTATAAAGGGGCATTAGCTCAGCTGGGAGAGCACAACGCTGGCAGCGTTGGGGTCAGCGGTTCGAACCCGCTATGCTCCACCATATGGTTCCGTAGCTCAGCTGGTAGAGCACTACCTTGACATGGTAGTGGCCGTTGGTTCAAGTCCAATCGGAGCCACCATCACCCTTCCTTATACAAAGGATTATCATGCAAAACACTATCATACAAAAAGCCGTCAATAAAGATTTAAATTCTATACTTGAAATCACAAAAGATGCTTTAAATGCTATGAAAACTATGAATTTTCACCAATGGGATGAGAATTATCCCAATGAAATAGTTTTTCAAGAAGATATACAAGCACAAGAACTTTATGTGTTTAAAGAAAATGATGAAATTTTAGGCTTTATCTGTATCAATGAAAAATTTGAACCTGAATTTTACAAACAAGTTATTTTTAACAAAAATTATGATGATAAAGCCTTTTATCTACACCGTTTAGCTGTCAAACAAAAGGCAAAAGGCAAAGGCGTGGCACAAAAACTTTTAAATTTTTGCGAAAATTTTGCCTTGGAAAATCACAAGGCAAGTTTAAGAGCAGATACTCATAGTAAAAATTTTCCTATGAATTCGCTTTTTAAAAAGCTTGATTTTAATTTTTGTGGAAACTTTGACATACCTAATTACCAAGATCCTTTTTTAGCTTATGAAAAAATTCTAAACCAAAAAGCTTTTTGAGTTTTTTTCATAGGCTTTGATTTGTGCTTCATGTTTTAAAGTTAAAGCTATATTATCAAGCCCTTCCAAAAGACAAATTCTGTGAAAATCATCTAAATCAAAAGAAAAAATCTTATCTTTAAAAAATACTCTTTTTTCCAACAAAGAAATTTCTATATTTTTATCTTGGGATTTTTTTAACTCATCAACTATTTCCAAAACCTCATCTTTAGCAAGTTCTATAGTGAGCAAACCGTTTCCTAAGGCATTGTTTTTAAAAATATCCGCAAAAGAAGGTGCGATAATAGCTCTAATACCATAATCAACCAAAGCCCAAGGCGCATGCTCTCTTGAAGAGCCACTACCAAAATTTTCAAAACTCACCAAAATAGAGCTATTTTGATATTCTTTTTTATTGAGATTAAAATCCATATTTAAAACACTTTCTTTATCATCTAAATAACGCAAATCATGGAACAAATGCTTGCCAAAACCTTGCTTAGACACTGCAAGTAAAAATTGCTTAGGTATAATTTGATCTGTGTCTATATTGGCATATTCTAAAGGACAAGCTATACCTTTATGTATAATAAATTTTTGCATATTAAACTCCTAAATACTTTCTATTATCACAAATAACACCTTCTATGGCACAAGCTGCCGCACTTGCAGGACTCATCAAATGAGTGATAGAACCTTTACCTTGTCTGCCTACAAAGTTACGATTTGAAGTTGAAGCAACTCTTTGACCTGAATTTGCTTTGTCATCATTCATACCAAGACACATAGAACACCCTGCATATCTCCACTCACACCCTGCCTCGATAAAAATCTTATCGAGTCCTAAATTTTCAGCTTCTTTTCTTACTTGCATTGAACCAGGCACGATTAAAGCTTTAACATTTTTATGAATTTTGCGCCCTTTTAAGATATCAGCGGCTATTTTAAGATCTTCTAAACGCCCATTTGTGCAAGATCCTATAAATACAATGTCGATTTTTACCCCTTCTATAACTTGATCTTGCTCTAAATTTACATAAGATAAAGCATCAAGCAAAGATTTTTGCTCACTTTGATTTTTAAAATCACTTATTTTTGGAATTTTTTCATCTATACCAATCACTTGCGAAGGATTTGTTCCATAGCTAATTTGTGGTTTTATCTTGCTTACATCTAGAGTAATACTCTCATCATATTTTGCTCCTTCATCGCTTCTTAAACTCTTCCAATACTCGCAATACTTTTGAAATTCTTCTCCTTTAGGTGCAAATTCCTTTCCCTTAATATACTCAAAAGTGATCTCATCAGGAGCTATCATACCTACTTTAGCTCCAAATTCTATAGCCATATTACAAAGAGTCATTCTAGCTTCCATGCTTAAATTTTTTATAAGTTCTCCACAAAATTCTATAGCATAACCTGTGCCTTTTGCTGTGCCGTATTGTGCGATCAAATACAAAATCAAATCCTTAGCATAAACGCCTTTTTGAAACTGCCCTTTACATTCGATTTTCATAGTTTTAAGTTTGGCTTGTTTTAAAGTTTGCGTTGCCATGACATGCTCTACTTCACTCGTGCCTATACCAAAGGCTAAAGCTCCAAAAGCCCCATGTGTTGCCGTATGAGAATCCCCACAAACTAAAGTAACCCCAGGTAAAGTAAAGCCAAGCTCAGGACCTACTATATGAACTATGCCTTGATTTTTATCTCCAAGTCCTAAAAGCCTTACTCCAAATTCCTTAGTATTTTGCATCAAAGTTGTAATTTGCTCTTTTGACATATCAGAACAAGCATTTAAATCCACGCTTTTAGTTGAAACATCATGATCTATGGTAGCCAAAGTTAAATCCGCTCTTGCCATTCTACGCTTAGCCATTTTAAGCCCTGAAAATGCTTGAGGGCTTGTTACTTCATGGATTAAATGTCTATCGATATAAAGTATAGGAAGTTCGTTTTTGCCTTCATAAACCACATGAGCATCAAAGACTTTCTCATATAAAGTTTTAGCCATTATTATTCTCCTTTAAAATTTCTAAAATACAATCCCCCATTTCATCAGTATTTAAATACGACTTAGCATTTAAATCCTTAGTCATTTTTCCTTGTGCCAATGCCAAAGATATAGCATTTTCTATATCCTGTGCGGCTTGTTCTTCTTTGAAACTATACTTTAACATCAAAGCCGCACTTAAAATTTGAGCTATGGGATTAGCTATATTTAAATGAGCTATATCAGGTGCACTTCCACCTGCTGGCTCATAAAGTCCAAAACCTTTATCGTTTAAACTTGCTGAACTTAACAAACCCAAAGATCCATTAATGGCAGCTAACTCATCGCTCAAAATATCACCAAAAAGATTTGAACAAAGCATAACATCAAAAATGCTAGGATTTTTTACAATCTGCATCGCAGCATTATCCACATACATGTACTCTAAGTTTATATCTTGATAATCTTTTGCAACATTTGCCACCACTTCTCGCCACAAAATAGAACTTGCTAAAACATTTGCTTTGTCGATTAAATGCACTTTTTTCTTTCTTATTCTTGCACTTTCAAAAGCGATATGAGTTATCCTTTCTATCTCTTTTTTAGTGTAAATTTCAGTATCATACGCACTTTCTTTGCCTAAATCTTGCTTACCAAAATAAATCCCACCTGTAAGCTCTCTAACACATAAAATATCCACTCCTTTTTGGATAATCTCATTTTTTAAAGGTGAAGCATGAGTTAAACTTTCATAAATTTTACAAGGACGCAAATTTGCAAACAAATTAAAATGCTTTCTTAAAGGCAAAAGCGAGGCTCTTTCAGGTCTTTGATCTATGGGCAAATTATCCCACTTAGGCCCTCCAACAGAGCCAAATAAAATCGCATCACTTTGCTCACAAAGCTTTAAAGTTTCATCACTTAAAGCCACTCCATAAGCATCTATACTTGCACCACCTATTTTAGCTTCATTAAATTCAAAACTAAAATTGTATTTTTGTGCGATAAAAGTTAAAATTTTTAAAGCCTCTTTCATCACCAAAGGCCCTATGCCATCTCCTGCTAAAACAGCTACTTTATAAGTTTTCATGCCATTTTCCTTTCTTCTACTTTTAAAGAGCGATAAATCGCATTGTAAGCACTCACAAAAGCTTGTGCTGAAGCTTCTATAACATCTGTTGAAATTCCTTTTCCATGGAATTTTCTCCCTTTAAATTCCAAATCCACATCCACTTGTCCTTGAGCATCTACCCCTGAACTTTTTGCATTGATACTATAAGCTTTTAGCGCAGGCTTTAAATTCGTTATCCTAGCAATGCAGTTAAAAACTGCTTCAACAGGACCATTTCCTGTGCAAGCTTCAGTTTTTAACTCTTCTTTAATACGCATACAAACACAAGCAGTTGGGATATTGCCACTAATCACGCTTAATTTTTCAAGTATAAATTTATTTTCTTCTTCATTTTCATAGCTTAAAAACATCAAAGCTTCCAAATCATAATCATATACTTGACCCTTTTTATCCGCAAGGCGTAAAAAACGCTCATAAACATCATCTAAATTATAAGTATTTTCATCATAGCCTAAATTTTCAAGGCAAGTTTTTATCATAGCCCTTCCACTTCTTGCCGTCATTAACATACGATTTTCATGAATTCCTATGGCACTAGGGCTTATGATCTCGTAAGTTTGCCTATTTTTAAGCACTCCATCTTGATGAATGCCTGAACTATGAGAAAACGCATTGCTACCCACTATAGCTTTATGCGAAGGTATACTTTCATTAGTGATAGCTGAAACTAATTTTGAAGTTTTAAAGATATTTTCACATTTAATATCAGTATAAAAACCTTTTAAATAATCTTTCCTAGTTTTTATCGCCATAACCACTTCTTCTAAAGCACAATTACCCGCCCTTTCGCCAAGTCCATTTATAGTGCACTCTATCTGTCTTGCACCTTGTAAAATAGCACTTAAACTATTGCCCGTTGCCATACCTAAGTCATTGTGACAATGCACAGAAATGATAGCTTTGTCTATATTTGACACTTTGTTAAATAAAATTTTGATGATATTAGCAAATTCACTTGGCAAGGTATAGCCCACAGTATCTGGGATATTTATAGTTTTAGCGCCTGCTTTTATCGCATTTTCCACCATAAAACAAAGATTATCTATCGGAGTTCTTCCTGCATCTTCGCATGAGAATTCTACATCATCAGTATAAGATCTTGCTCTTATAATCGCTCTTTTTGCCATAGACAAAATTTCATCAAAATCTTTTTTTAATTTATCTTGCATATGCAAAGTCGAAGTGGCTATAAAAGTATGAATTCTAAAATGCTTTGCCACTTTTAAAGCTTCATAAGCCATATCTATATCTTTATCCAATGCTCTAGAAAGTGCACAAATAGTTGAGTTTTTCACCTTAGAAGCGATCTTTTGCACCGCTTTAAAATCCCCTTGTGAAGATACCGGAAAACCTGCTTCTATAACGTCTACGCCTAAATTTTCAAGCGCTAAAGCGATTTGTAATTTTTGATTGATACCCAAAGAACTGCCTAAAGCTTGTTCTCCATCACGCAAAGTGGTATCAAAGATTATGATTTTATTATCTTTCATGATTTAATCCTTTAAAACCAAACAGACTGAATGAATTAAAAATTCAAAAACTTAACAACAATGATAAAAAATTAAAAATGTAAAAAATGATTAAAAATAAAATTGAGTTTTAGAGTGAGAGTTGCAGTAGCAGATTAAAAGTATTGTCTTTACTTTTTTGTTGGACTGAATTTGAAATTTCAAAAATTTGTTTCATCTTTTCCTCCTTTGTTAAAATTAATACTTAATGTATCATATTTTTAGTAAATGTGTTTGTAAAATTCTTAAATTAAGAAAATTATTGATATAATTGTAATTTTAAGTAACAAAAAGGAAGTTGATGTTAAAAGAACTCTTAGAAATTAAAAAAGAAATGGAACCTGTTATCCACGAAGCCAATGTGAAATTAAATGTCCTAGCTCGTGAAGTCATAGTCCGAAAAAAAGAATACGAAATTTATGGGCCTATGGTAGATCGTGTTTATCTTGATAATGCCATTTATGTTAAAGTTATGTCAAGTGGACGTGATGTAAAAACAGACAATGTGACTATAAAAAATGGTTTTTATATGGTTTTTGTTGCCCCTGAAAAAGAAAGTACAAAAGATATCAAAAATAAACTCAAAGTAGCTTATGAAGGACTTGATAACAAATTTATCGCTACACTTATACGCTCTTGCCAACGCTTTAAAGAGATCATAAACAAAACCCAAGCTACACTTGCTAAAGCTTCTAAAATGAATGTGGTAGTAAAAACGAATTTAGGTGAAGCAAGTGCTGCTCTAAAATTTAACATCACTATAGAATATACTAAAGAGAATCAAAAACTCACTCGTGAAAATTCAAAATCAGCAGGAAGTTTCAGAGATACTAAAACTTATATCAATCTTGTAGTAGAAAAAAATACAGAATCTCAAATTTGTGAAAAACTACTTGATGATGTTGAAAAATACTTTATCGGTGGAGGTTGATTTCATTAATGCAAGTTATAAAAACTTGCATTAGATTAAAATTTATAATTATATCCTAAATATACACCATAATTTGTTTGTTTAGGATCATAAAAGTTTGAACCCACTTTATTTTGATAAAAATTTCTAGAATTATAATGAATTTGCTCTGCTTTAAAGCCTAATTCTATTTCATTATGTGGTGTCAAATCATATAAAGCACCTATTTTCGCTCCATAAAAATAACCGTCAAAATTTTGCGACAAAGATAAAAAGCTTGTTTTTAAGGTAAGATCTGTTCTTGCATATCCTCCATACACACCTAAAACAGCTCTGGTTTTTTCAAAAAGCTTAGGAGTAAAATCATAACCTGTTAAAAATTTATGTGTAGTAAAATCACCTTCGATTTGAATTTTAGGAGTTTTGATAAAATCACTAAATTCATCAGAATAATTATAACCAGCATAAATTCTATGATTTTCATTTAAACGATATCCAAGTTTTAGACCAAACGATGGTATATTACCTGAAATATCTCCATTAAAATTTTGCTTTGTATTCTTATGTTTTAACTCACTTTTTACTTGAGCATGCATCCAAGCTGCATCAGCACCTATAAAAAAACCAGAATTCTCATCTGCTAAAGCCAAATTTGAAAACAAAGTAGTACTTGCGATAATGCTTAATAATTTTTTATTCATAACCTAACTCCTTATAATAAAATTCGATCTAAAAAATTTAGATCTTTTTATATTATATATTCTTCAAAGATTAAATAAGAATTTTTTATAAAATACTTAATCTTTGCATAAAAATATGTTAATATTTTACTCAAATATTATTTTGGCACTACCATATCGCTACGACATTCTATCACCGTATGTACATTTCCACGCGGGTTAAAATCCCCCACAACTTTAATCCATTTTGGTTTTAATTTATCTTTTAAAGTATTATAAATTTCATTGATACTTGCTTCATGTGAAACATTTCTATACATAAAAGTATTGATATAAAGTTTTATAGCCTTAAGCTCAACCACAAATTTATCAGGCATATACTCAAGATAAATCGTCGCAAAGTCAGGATAACCCGAACGCGGACAACAACACATAAATTCAGGTAAAGTGATTTTAATGATATAGTCATTTTTAGCATCATTTGGCCAAATTTCCATATTTTCTACATCAAATTCTTTGATTTCTTTTTCACCATAACGCATAAATTTCCTTAAATTTAAATTCGAGCAAAAATTATAACAAAATAAGTTTTTAAAACGATTATGATACAGATAAGAAAATGCAATTTTATTGCAACTCACCCCTAGCAAGAGTGAGTTAGCAATAAATTGAAGGCAGTTCAAGCCTAAGCCTAGTATTACAAGACTACCAAGATAGGCTTGTAAAGCAAGGCTTGCTCCCTTAAAGGGAGCAAAAAACAATATTTTATAGAATACTAAGCTTAAATTATTGTTTAAGCTGGATTAGAGTTTGAAGCATTTGATCACTCGTTGAAATGGTTTTTGAGTTTGCTTGATAACCTCTTTGAATGATAATAAGCTCTGTTAAAGAACGACTTAAATCCACATTTGACATTTCAAGAGCTGAGGTTTTCATCTCACCACGACCTCCTGTTCCTGCTTCACCTACTACTATAGCCCCACTATTTGCAGTGACTTTAAAAAGATTTCCACCAATTTCCTCAAGACCTGAGTTATTTGCCACTGAAGCCATTGCTATTTTTGCTACAGCAAAGGTTTTGCCATTAGTAAATTCACCTAAGATATTACCTTTATCATCCACACGGATAGCATCAGGTTTTAAGTTACCTGAAGTATAACCATCAGTTGCTTGTCCTGTTAGAGTTGAAGCGGAATTTGAGCTTACGAGACCGTCATTGCTTCCGCTTGTTCCAAAGGAAAGTTTGATTTGTTGATTTGGTGCGGCACCATTATTTGGTGAAAAATTTATCGTTTTTGGTGTATAGTTTGATAAAGAACCATCGTTGTTAAATCTTGCTGTTCCTACGATGATATTATTTGGTCCTTCTCCTGTAGTGTTAATCTCTGCAGGTTCGGGCACACGGATGATCATTTGCCATTCATTACCCCCATCTTGAGTGGTACTTTGCTTAACAAACTGCACTTCTAAAGTATGTTTTGAACCTAAAGAATCATAAATTTCAAGTCCAGCTGAAAAAGCACTTAAGAAAAGTTGTTCGCTTTGGCGATTAGAATTTCCCACGGTTAAAACTCCATCAAAACCTTTAAAAATAGTTGTAAAAGCATCATTTTTACTAATTTTACCTTGAGTATCAGTATAAGCTGTTACATTAAAGCTTATATTATGAGGTTTTCTATTATCTTGTCCACCTGGAGGTGTTACACCTGGCCTAGCTGGAATTTCATTTGGATTTGATATTATAAATTCGCCTGTTGCACCCACTGTAACTTTTACTCCTTCATTTACATCTTCACCTGTAATTTCAAATCCGCCACTTCCATCATAATCCACCCCATATCTAGCATCTCTTTGTAAAAGTTCTCTTAAATCCTCTGTGGTTCTAAAAGTTCTTGGAGTTGTATTTAACAAAGAACCTTGTATAGCGTTCATATAATTATTTTCAGCTGTTCCAGCAGTACCTTGATTTGCAGGGTTAAAAGCAGGTCCGCCATCTGGATTATACATAGGATCTAGTTGAACTGGAGTTGAACTATATACATATTTATGAGCTGTTACTATTTGTATTCTATTTTGATTTTGAGCAGCAGTTCCAGCTATCCAAGCACTACCATTACCATTTACTATAGGATTACCTGCAGGTCTAAGAGTAGTATTTTGCCAATCAAAATCAGGTGGATTAGCGTTGTTAACCCTTACCCTTACTAATTCTCCAGCTGAATTTTGAGGATTTACTTGTAAATCTATATTTTTCATGTTATCTGTAGTGCCATCAGCATTATCATTGATAAAATCAATCCCACTACCATCTGCTTTTTTTACTGCTCTTACTCCTGTTCCATCCCTTGTATCCGTTGGTGCAGTAAAGGTATTAATATAAGCTATAGCTTCATCCAAGCTTTTTATAGAAGTATTCTGTATATGAACTCCATTTAAAGTAATATCCAAAGTTGTAGGTTTTTGCTCATGTCCCCAAAATATAACTCTATCTTGCAGAACTTTTTGATTAGGATCAAAAACACCATTATTACCTTGATTTGCTTGAGCTCCTTCTCCAGCTGTACTAAACTTAGCATCTGCATAAGATACCCAAATCCCTTGTCCATCTCTAAGATTTAATCCTGTGCCATTAGCATTAAAAAGTGATCCCGCATCCACACCCTTTTCCGTCACTTCTATAGAATTTTTGGAAGTCGTGTAAAACTGAGTGATTCCTGTATCATTTTCATTTTTTGCTGTTCCATCTTTTTTGTTATATCCATGAACAGAATCAAGTCCATATATAGGAGTTTTAGCTGTTCCTATATTTAAACCACTATTTAAATTCGCTTTGATGGCTACTTCTGTGGATTGCGCTGCAGGGATATGCATACCTGGATCGATAAAAATATTTTGCGGAGTTCTTGAGCTATCTATACTTTGAGTATCCCAGTTGATATTCCACCCTTGGACAACAAAACCTGCATTATTAACAAAATTCCCATAAGCATCAAGTTTAAAATCCCCACTTCTTGTAAGATAGTTTGTAAGACCACCATCATCACTCACCATAAAAAAACCATCACCATTTATAGCAACATCAGTGTTTTTATCTGTGGTTTGAACTGAACCTTGAGAATGAATTCTAGTTGTAGAACTTACTGAAACGCCAAGACCGATTTGAAGTGGATTAGATCCGCCTCTTCCATCAGTTGGAGCTGTAGCGATTTTCACAGTTTGGCTAAACATAGTCCCAAAATCTGCACGAGAGTATTTAAAACCAGTGGTATTAACATTTGAAATGTTATTACCTTCAACATCCATCGCAACTTGATGTGCTTGTAGTCCGCTTACGCCAGACCAAAGTGATCTCATCATCTTAAATCCTTTATAAAATATTGCTTTAAAAAATTTAACGCTTTGGCTTTAAAAAACTTTTGCGTTTATGTGAAGTTTACAAGCAAGTTCTGTTCCAACTTTTGAAATTTTTTATGAATTTTTTAAAAATTTATAGAAAAAATTTAAAGGTATTTTGGGAGTTTATGAAGCTTTGGGCTTTTGTGTAATGAAAATTACCAAAATCACACCCTAACTCTTAAATTTGCTGCATGGGTTAAAGCTACTGCAATAGCATCTGTGATATCCAAAGGCTTGATATCTTTACTAAGTCCTAAAAGCCTTTTTACCATAAAAGCAACTTGTTCTTTAGTTGCTTTGGCTTTTCCTGTAACGGCTTTTTTTACTTGTAAGGGAGTGTATTCTGCAAAATCTCCATGAATTTGAAGAATTTTTAAAGATAGGGCTCCGCGAAATTGTGCGAGTTTTAAAACGGTTTTTGGATTGTAAGCAAAAAAGATATCTTCTATAGCCACCTCATCAAAAGAATGATTTTTAAAAATCAAGTCCAAACCCTCGCAAAGCTCTGTGATTTGATACTGTAAGGTACTTGGCTTTATCTTTATAAGTCCTGCTTCTATGAGAATGTTTTTTCCTTTGTCAGCTTCTATGATAGCATAACCGCAATTTCTTGAACCTGGATCTATACCTAAAATTTTCAAATTCATACCTTTTGAAAAATAAAATACAAAAGCGGATTTTAACCTTTTTTTATGAAATTTAAGATAAAATTTATACATTATGCAAAATTTAAAGAGAGATTATGAATCCAAGCCAAATACTTGAAAATTTAAAAAAAGAATTAAGCGAAAACGAATACGAAAACTATCTATCAAATTTAAAATTCAACGAAAAACAAAGCAAAGCAGATCTTTTGGTTTTTAACGCTCCAAATGAACTCATGGCTAAATTCATACAAACAAAATACGGCAAAAAAATCGCGCATTTTTATGAAGTGCAAAGCGGAAATAAAGCCATCATAAATATACAAGCACAAAGTGCTAAACAAAATAACAAAAGCACAAAAATCGACATAGCTCATATAAAAGCACAAAGCACGATTTTAAATCCTTCTTTTACTTTTGAAAGTTTTGTTGTAGGGGATTCTAACAAATACGCTTATGGAGCATGTAAAGCTATAACACATAAAGACAAGCTTGGAAAACTTTATAATCCTATCTTTGTTTATGGGCCTACAGGACTTGGAAAAACACATTTACTTCAAGCAGTTGGAAATGCAAGCTTAGAAATGGGAAAAAAAGTTATTTATGCTACGAGTGAAAATTTTATCAATGATTTTACTTCAAATTTAAAAAATGGCTCTTTAGATAAATTTCATGAAAAGTATAGAAACTGCGATGTTTTGCTTATAGATGATGTGCAGTTTTTAGGAAAAACCGATAAAATTCAAGAAGAATTTTTCTTTATATTTAATGAAATCAAAAATAACGATGGACAAATCATCATGACTTCAGACAATCCACCCAACATGCTAAAAGGTATAACCGAACGCTTAAAAAGTCGTTTTGCACATGGGATCATAGCTGATATAACTCCACCTCAACTAGATACAAAAATAGCCATCATAAGAAAAAAATGTGAATTTAACGATATCAATCTTTCTAATGATATCATAAACTATATCGCTACTTCTTTAGGGGATAATATAAGAGAAATCGAAGGTATCATCATAAGTTTAAATGCTTATGCAACCATACTAGGACAAGAAATCACACTCGAACTTGCCAAAAGTGTGATGAAAGATCATATCAAAGAAAAGAAAGAAAATATCACTATAGATGACATTTTATCTTTGGTATGTAAAGAATTTAACATCAAACCAAGCGATGTGAAATCCAATAAAAAAACTCAAAATATAGTCACAGCAAGACGCATTGTGATTTACCTAGCTAGGGCACTTACGGCTTTGACTATGCCACAACTTGCGAATTATTTTGAAATGAAAGACCATACAGCTATTTCACATAATGTTAAAAAAATCACAGAAATGATAGAAAATGATGCTTCTTTAAAAGCAAAAATCGAAGAACTTAAAAACAAAATTCTTGTTAAAAGTCAAAGTTAAGTGAAAGGATGTGAAAAATAAATTCTAGAGTGTGAAAAAAAGAAATTAAGCAAAGTATGATAAAATACAAATTTGATTATTTTGCTTTGAAGAATTTCACAATTTCAACAAGCTTATTATTACAACGAATTTAAAATTAAAATAAACCAAGGAGAAAAAATGAAGTTAAGTATCAATAAAAATACTTTAGAATCTGCAGTGATTTTATGTAATGCTTATGTAGAAAAAAAAGACTCAAGCACCATTACTTCTCATCTTTTTTTTCATGCTGATGAAGATAAACTTCTTATTAGAGCTAGTGATTATGAAATAGGTATCAACTATAAGATAAAAAAAATCCGCGTAGAATCAAGTGGTTTTGCTACTGCAAACGCAAAAAGTATTGCAGATGTTATTAAAAGCTTAAACAATGAAGAAGTTGTTTTAGAAACCATTGATAATTTTTTATTTATAAGACAAAAAAGCACAAAATACAAACTTCCTATGTTTAATCATGAAGATTTTCCAAATTTTCCAAATACAGAAGGAAAAAACCAATTTGACATTGATTCAAGTGACTTAAGTCGTTCTCTTAAAAAGATATTACCAAGTATTGATACAAACAACCCAAAATACTCCTTAAATGGTGCATTTTTAGATATAAAAACAGATAAAATTAACTTCGTAGGAACTGATACAAAACGCCTTGCAATCTATACTTTAGAAAAAGCAAATAATCAAGAATTTAGTTTTAGTATCCCTAAAAAAGCTATCATGGAAATGCAAAAACTTTTCTATGAAAAAATAGAAATTTTTTATGATCAAAATATGCTTATCGCTAAAAATGAAAATTTTGAATTCTTTACAAAACTTATCAATGATAAATTTCCAGATTATGAAAAAGTTATACCAAAAACTTTCAAACAAGAACTCAGTTTTTCAACTGAAGATTTTATAGATAGTCTTAAAAAAATCAGCGTTGTAACTGAAAAAATGAGACTTCATTTTAACAAAGATAAAATCATCTTTGAAGGTATAAGTTTAGACAATATGGAAGCAAAAACAGAACTTGAAATTCAAACAGGAGTAAGTGAAGAATTTAATCTTACTATAAAAATCAAATATTTACTTGATTTTTTAACTTCTATAGAAGAAGAAAAATTCACTTTAAGTGTAAATGAACCTAATTCAGCATTTATAGTCAAATCCCAAGGACTATCAATGATTATCATGCCTATGATTTTGTAATAAAACAAGTAAAAGATAAAGGAAAAATATGCAAGAAAATTACGGTGCGAGTAATATTAAAGTCCTAAAAGGCTTAGAAGCTGTTAGAAAACGCCCAGGTATGTATATAGGAGATACAAACATAGGCGGACTTCATCATATGATTTATGAAGTTGTGGATAATTCTATCGATGAAGCTATGGCAGGACATTGTGATACTATAGATGTAGAAATCACTACTGAAGGAAGCTGTATAGTTAGTGATAATGGTCGTGGTATTCCTGTTGATATGCACCCAACTGAAAATATGCCAACTTTAACTGTTGTTTTAACTGTCCTACATGCAGGGGGAAAATTCGATAAAGATACTTATAAAGTTTCAGGCGGTTTGCACGGTGTTGGGGTTTCGGTTGTAAATGCACTCTCTAAAAAACTTGTAGCTACAGTTGAAAGAAATGGAGAAATTTATCGTCAAGAATTTTCAGAAGGTAAAGTTATCAGTGAATTTGGTGTGATAGGAAAAAGTAAAAAAACAGGAACAACTATAGAATTTTGGCCTGATGATCAAATTTTTGAAGTGACTGAATTTGATTATGAAATTTTGGCTAAAAGATTTCGTGAACTTGCATACTTAAATCCAAAAATCACTATAAATTTTAAAGATAACCGCGTAGGCAAACATGAAAGTTTTCACTTTGAAGGTGGAATTTCTCAGTTTGTTACAGACTTAAATAAAAAAGAAGCTTTAACTAAAGCAATTTTCTTTAGCGTAGATGAAGAAGATGTGAATGTTGAAGTAGCTTTGCTTTACAATGATACTTATAGTGAAAATTTACTCTCTTTTGTAAATAATATCAAAACTCCAGATGGTGGAACACACGAAGCTGGTTTTAGAATGGGTTTAACTCGTGTGATAAGTAACTATATAGAAGCAAATGCAAGTGCTAGAGAAAAGGATAATAAAATCACGGGTGATGATGTGCGTGAAGGTTTGATCGCTATTGTGAGTGTAAAGGTGCCTGAACCACAATTTGAAGGACAAACCAAAGGAAAACTTGGTTCAACTTATGTGCGTCCTATAGTTTCAAAAGCAAGTTTTGAATATTTGACTAAATATTTTGAAGAAAATCCTATCGAAGCTAAAGCTATAATGAACAAAGCCTTAATGGCAGCTAGAGGAAGAGAAGCAGCGAAAAAAGCTAGAGAATTAACGCGTAAAAAAGAAAGTTTAAGCGTAGGAACTTTACCAGGGAAATTAGCTGATTGTCAAAGTAAAGATCCAAGTGAAAGTGAAATTTATCTTGTGGAAGGGGATTCTGCAGGAGGTTCTGCAAAACAAGGTAGAGAAAGATCTTTTCAAGCTATACTGCCTTTGCGTGGTAAAATTTTAAATGTTGAAAAAGCAAGATTAGATAAAATTTTAAAATCTGAGCAAATTCAAAATATGATTACCGCTTTTGGCTGTGGTATAGGTGAAGATTTTGATCTTTCAAAACTTAGATATCATAAAATCATCATCATGACAGATGCGGATGTTGATGGATCTCATATACAAACCTTGCTTTTAACTTTCTTCTTCCGTTTTATGAATGAACTTGTAGCAAATGGACATATTTATCTAGCACAACCACCTTTATATCTTTATAAAAAAGCTAAAAAGCAAATTTATTTAAAGGATGAAAAAGCTTTGAGCGAATACCTGATAGAAACAGGAATAGAAGGTTTAAACTATGAAGGTATAGGAATGAATGATTTAAAAGATTATTTAAAAATCGTTGCAGCTTATCGTGCGATTTTAAAAGATCTTGAAAAGCGTTTTAATGTGATTTCTGTGATACGCTATATGATAGAAAATTCAAATTTAGTTAAAGGAAATAATGAAGAATTATTTAGTGTAATCAAACAATTTTTAGAAACACAAGGACACAATATCTTAAATCATTATATCAACGAAAATGAAATTCGAGCTTTCGTTCAAACTCAAAATGGCTTAGAAGAACTTGTGATCAATGAAGAACTTTTCACTCATCCACTATATGAAGAAGCAAATTATATTTTTGATAAGATTAAAGATAGAGGCTTGGAATTTGATAAAGATATTTTAGAAGTTCTTGAAGATGTTGAAACCAATGCTAAAAAAGGTGCTACTATACAACGCTATAAAGGTTTAGGGGAAATGAATCCTGAGCAACTTTGGGAAACCACAATGGATCCAAGTGTAAGAAGACTTTTAAAAATCACTATTGAAGATGCACAAAGTGCAAATGATACCTTTAATCTCTTTATGGGTGATGAGGTTGAACCAAGACGCGATTATATCCAAGCACACGCTAAAGATGTAAAGCATTTGGATGTGTAAATTTATCATTGAAGAAATGATTTCTTCAATGAGTTTTGTTTTGTAAGAGTATAGCTAGAGGAATTCTTCTTCTTGTATCGTATTTTTCTCCATAATATTTTTCAAGATAATTTAAAATTTTTTCTTCATCTTCAGGTTCTATTTCCCAAAGTCCTTCACTATCTTGCATCCATCTTATAGCTGCTAACCAAGCTTTTCTACTTGCATGCATATTAGTAATGAGATTGGATCCATGACAAGCTAAACAATTTGCTTCCACTAAAGGTGAATCAGGATCGATAATCAATCCTGTATCAGGGTTAATTTCAAGATTTTGAGCCCAACTTGCACTTAAAAACAATGCTAAGATCAATATAATTTTTTTCATACTTAAACTCCATAAATATTAACTCTATGGCATGCATTATTGATATATCCTCCTGGATTCCACTGTGCTAAAACCATAGGTTGACTGTTACCTTGACTATCGATAGCTCTTGCCCAAATTTCATAATATCCTTTTGTTGGTATTGATATTTGAGCACTCCATTTTTGCCATGCTAATCTATTTAATGGTTTTTCTACCTTTGCTTTAGTCCATGTTACGCCATAATCATTGCTTATATAAACTTCACTAACTTCAAGTTCTCCAGCCCAAGCTTTACCTCTAACTTCAAATTTTTTATTTGCTTTTATTTCAGAACCATTTTTGATATTAGTAATTACAGATCTTATAGGCATTGATTCTATGATTTTCATCTCGCCTTTATAGTTAAAATCTCCTGGTTTTACCGGATTTACAGGAACTTTATAAGAACCTTCCATTTTTTCACCATCATGAATTTTATTTCTTACTGAAATTTTATAAAGCCATTTACCACTTGTACTTGCAGGGTAACCACCACAAACAAGTCTAAGTGGATAGCCATTGACTAAAGGAATATCTTTGCCTTCATAAGCCCAAGCTATTAGAGTTTCATCTTGTAAAGCTTTAGAAATAGGAACTCCTCTACTAATAGGTGAAGTTTCTTCACCATTTAATTTTGTATCTATGCCATAATATCCGATATAAACCGCATCATTTTTGATGCCACAATCTTTTAAAATATCTTTTAAACGTACTCCTGTCCATCTACCGCAAGCTACTGCACCATAACCCCATTGAGTTCCTTTTGTGCTAGGTATAACTTCGGATCTACCATTTCCACCGCATTCAACTGTTAAGGCATAAGTATAGGTTTTAAATTTCTTTTTTAAATCTTCTATGGTGTAAGATTTTTTATTGATAATGCTTTCTCCATCGATTTCTAAAGTCCAACCTTTGTGAAGTCTTTCTTTTATCGTTTCTAGGCTTGGTGGTAAGCCATTATTTCTAACAAAGAAATTTTCAGGTTTGGTAAAATCAGAATCAAGAGCATAAATTTCAGTTTCTGCTGTTAATGGTTTTTCGCCATGGTAGATAAGATCTTTTTTACCTTCTATTTTAAAATCAGGCAATTCTTTTGCCAAAGCCTTACTTCCTAAAAAATTCTCAAAAGAAAAATTTGACAATACACTGATGCCAAGCAAACCAAATCCTATATTTTTTAAGAAATTTCTGCGATCTTCTTTTTGATTGTTTTGTTTCATTGAAATATCCTTATATTTTTATGATTTTTTTATTTTATTATAAATTTTAGGAATTTAAATAATTGATTATATTAATCTTTTTGATTAAAAAAAATAATTATTTTTATAATTTTGCATATTAAAATAAAATCATTATATGTTCGAGTTTTATTACATTTTAACTAAGTTTTTTCTACAATTAAATTTTTAAAATTATTTAAGGAATAATTTTGACTTTACTTACTAATCCTATCATTATCAGTGTTGTTTTGATGACTTTACTTTGTTTGTTTCGTTTTAATGTACTTTTGAGTCTTTTGATCTCAGCTCTTGTTGCAGGTGTATTTTCTCATCTTGAACTCGTAGATACTATGAATATACTTATAAGCGGAATGAAAGAAAATTTAAAAACAGCTCTTAGCTATATACTTTTAGGGGCCATTGCCGCAGCGATTTCAAAGACAAATTTAACTGCATATTTGATTAAGATAGTAAGTCATTTTATATCTCATAAAAAATATTTATTGCTTTTGTCTATAGCTTTGATTTCTTGTTTTTCTCAAAATTTAATTCCTATTCATGTGGCTTTTATACCTTTGTTGATTCCACCTCTTTTAAGTCTTTTTAATAAACTTAAAATCGATCGTAGAGCGGTTGCTTGTGCTTTAACTTTTGGACTTACTACGCCTTATATGGTTTTGCCAGTAGGCTTTGGACTTACTTTTCAAGATCTTTTAAAAGATAATTTAAATGCAAATAATGTAAGTGTATCTTTAAATGATGTTACAAATACTATGTATTTCGCTGCTATTTGTATGATAGCAGGACTTTTTCTAGCGCTTTTTGTGTTTTATCGTAAGTCAAGAGAGTATCAAGAAGTAGAAATTGCTAAAGTGGATTTAGAAAATCTTGAAATGACGCGTAAAGAATGGGGTGTTTTAGCTGGGCTTGTTTTAACTTTAATTTTGCAAATTTTGACTATGAATTTACCTTTATCAGGGCTTTTGGGTTTTGTTTTAATGGTTATTTTGGGTGGAGTTGAATTTTCAAAAGTCAATGAAGTTTTTGATGATGGGCTTAAAATGATGGGTTTTATAGCTTTTGTTATCCTTGTTGCTGCAGGATATGGAGAAGTTTTAAAAGAAAGTGGATCAGTAGTAGATCTTGTAAATTCAGTCGTTCCTTGGATGGAGCAAAGTAAATTTTTAGCAGTATTTTTCATGCTTTTAATAGGACTTATCATCACTATGGGTATAGGTACTTCTTTTGGAACTATACCTATCATAGCTACGCTTTTTTGTCCTATTTGTTTGGAACTTGGTTTTAGTACAGCACTTATTATATTTATCTTAGGAGTAGCAGGAGCTTTAGGAGATGCAGGAAGTCCAGCCAGTGAAACAACCATGGGAACTACTGTAGGATTAAATGCTGATAAACAACACGATCACATTAAAGATACTTGCATACCAACTTTTATTTTTTATAATGGCCCATTATTGATTTTAGGTAGTATTATCGCCATGTTTTTATAATTTTTACAAATCTATCAAAATATTTTTTAATTTATTTATTTTTAAGATAAAAATTATATCGATTTTAAAAAAATGTATGCTATAATCCTTATAAAGCTAACAAAATTTAAATCAGTCTTATAAGGAGAGCAAAATGGATTTAGAAAATATCCTAGAAAATAATCAAAGCATAGGTTTATATCACCCAAAGAACGAACACGATGCCTGTGGTATCGCTGCAGTTGCTAATATACGCGGTATTGCTTCTTATAAGGTTATTTGTGATGCTTTAGAAATTTTGATGAATCTTGAGCACCGAGGTGGTGCAGGAGCTGAAGAAAATTCAGGTGATGGGGCGGGGATTTTGATCCAAATTCCACATGATTTTTTTAAAACTCAAGAATTGGGTTTTGAACTTCCTAAAAAGGGTGATTATGCCGTAGCACAGATGTTTTTATCACCCAATACTGATGCAAAAGAAGAAGCAAAAGAGATATTTTTACAAGGTTTAAAGGATAAAAAACTTGAATTTTTAGGTTTTAGAGAAGTGCCTTTTAATCCTAGCGATATAGGTGCAAGTGCTTTAAAAGCTATGCCTTATTTTTTACAAGCCTTTGTGAAAAAACCAAGTAAAATAAGTGCAGGACTTGAGTTTGAAAGAGTGCTTTATAGTACGCGTCGCCTTATAGAAAAAAGAGCTATTAATGTGCCAAAATTTTATTTTTCAAGTTTTTCTTCACGCACCATAGTTTATAAAGGAATGCTTCTTTCAACTCAATTGAGCGATTTTTATCTTGATTTTAAAGATGTCAATATGAAATCAGCCATCGCTTTGGTGCATTCTCGCTTTTCGACTAATACCTTCCCAAGTTGGGAAAGAGCCCATCCAAACCGTTATATGGTGCATAATGGAGAGATTAATACCATACGCGGAAATGTTGATAGCATAAGAGCTAGAGAAGGCTTGATGCAAAGTGAGTATTTTGAAAATTTAGATGAAATTTTTCCTATCATAGCTAAGCCTAGCAGTGATTCTGCAATGTTTGATAATACTTTAGAATTTTTAGCTCTAAATGGTCGTACTTTAGAAGAAGCTTTTATGATGATGGTGCCAGAACCTTGGCATAAAAATGAAAATATGGAAAGCAAAAAGCGTGCTTTTTATGAATATCATTCTTTATTGATGGAGCCTTGGGACGGGCCTGCTGCTATAGTTTTTACTGATGGAGTGATTATGGGGGCGAGTTTGGATAGAAATGGTTTTCGTCCTTCAAGGTATTATCTTACAAAAGATGATATGCTCATACTTTCAAGTGAAACAGGGGCTTTAAAACTTGATGAAAAAAATATCAAAGCCAAAAAACGCTTAGAACCTGGAAAACTTTTACTCGTTGATACAGCAAGAGGTAGGGTTATAGCTGATAATGAAATCAAAGAGCATTATGCTAATGCTAAGCCTTATAAAAAATGGCTTAAAAATTTAGTTGAACTTGAAAAACAAAAAAGCGGAGTTTATAAACATCAGTTTTTAAAAGAAGATGAGGTTTTAAAACTTCAAAAAGCTTTTGGTTGGAGTTATGATGAGCTTAAAATGAGCGTGGCTGCTATGGCTCAAAATGGTAAAGAAGCTATAGCAGCTATGGGTGTAGATACTCCTTTGGCTATACTTTCTAAAACTTATCAACCTTTGTATAATTATTTTAAACAACTTTTTGCACAAGTAACTAATCCTCCTCTTGATGCCATAAGAGAAGAGATTGTTACTTCTACAAGGATTTATCTAGGAAGCGAAGGCAATTTATTAAAACCCGATGAAAACAATGCAAAACGCGTAAAAATAGCCTTGCCTGTGATAAGCAATGAAGAACTTTTTGAAGTTAAGGCTTTAAATAAATTTCAAGTTAAAGAATTTTCTATACTTTATGATTATTCTAAAAAAACTTTAGAAAAGGCTTTAGATGAACTTTGCGTTAAGATAGAAGATGAGGTTAAAAAAGGTGTTTCTATTATCATTTTAAGCGATAAAGGAGTGGATGAAAAAAACGCTTATATCCCTGCTTTGCTTGCTGTTTCTGGAGTGCATAATCATCTAGTAAGAAAAAATTTAAGAACACATACAAGTCTTATCATCGAAAGTGGTGAACCTAGAGAAATTCATCATTTTGCATGTCTTTTAGGTTATGGTGCGACTGTTATTAATCCTTATTTGGTTTATGAGAGTATACAAAAACTCATTGCCAATAAAGATTTAAATTTAAGTTATGAAAAGGCGGTAGAAAATTTCATCAAGGCAAGTTCAAGTGGTATAGTCAAAATTGCTTCTAAAATGGGGGTTTCTACCTTGCAAAGTTATAATGGCTCTGCACTTTTTGAATGTCTGGGCTTAAGCTCTAAGGTGATTGATAAATACTTCACTTCTACAACTTCACGCATTGAAGGTATGGATTTAGAAGATTTTGAAAAAGAACTCATTGCTTTACACAAACATGCTTTTAACGATACACATAAGGCTTTAGATTCTAAAGGAATTCATGGTTTTAGAAGTGCTAAAGAAGAACATTTAATCGATCCGCTTGTGATTTTTAATCTTCAGCAAGCCTGTCGCAACAAAGACTATAAAAGCTTTAAAAAATACTCGGCTTTAGTAGATGAAAAACAAGTTAATTTGCGTTCTTTGATGGAATTTGATTTTAGTGAAGCTATCAGTATAGATAAGGTTGAAAGTGTAGAAAGTATAGTTAAACGCTTTAGAACAGGGGCGATGAGTTATGGTTCTATTTCTAAAGAAGCACACGAGTGTTTAGCACAGGCTATGAATAAAATAGGTGCTAAATCAAATTCAGGTGAAGGTGGTGAGGATGAAGAACGCTATGAAATCAAAGAGGGTGTGGATAAAAACTCAGCCATTAAGCAAGTAGCAAGTGGGCGTTTTGGCGTGGATTTAAACTACTTAAGTCATGCAAAAGAAATTCAAATCAAAGTTGCTCAAGGTGCAAAACCAGGTGAGGGCGGACAATTAATGGGCTTTAAAGTCTATCCTTGGATAGCTAAGGCTAGACATTCTACTGCAGGTGTGACGCTTATTTCCCCACCTCCTCATCATGATATTTATTCTATTGAGGATTTGGCTCAACTCATTTATGATTTAAAACATGCGAACAAAGACGCTAAAATTTCAGTAAAACTTGTAAGCGAAAATGGCATAGGAACGGTTGCTGCAGGTGTGGCTAAGGCAGGCGCGAATTTAATCCTTGTTTCAGGTTATGATGGAGGTACGGGTGCAAGTCCTAGAACTTCTATACCGCATGCTGGAATTCCTTGGGAGTTAGGCTTAGCTGAAACGCATCAAACTTTGATCTTAAATAAGCTTAGAGATAGGGTAAGATTAGAAACTGATGGAAAGCTTATGAATGGGCGTGATTTAGCCATAGCAGCACTTTTAGGAGCTGAAGAATTTGGTTTTGCAACCGCGCCTTTGATTGTTTTAGGTTGTACAATGATGAGAGTTTGTCATCTAAATACCTGTCCTTTTGGTATAGCCACTCAAGATACAGAACTTAGAGATCGTTTCAAAGGCAAAGTAGATGATGTGATTAATTTCATGTATTTTATAGCTGAGGAGCTTAGAGAATACATGGCAAGGCTTGGTTTTGAACGCCTAGATGATATGATAGGTCGCGTGGATAAACTCCGCCAAAAAAGTGTGCAAGGTAAAGCAGGAAAGCTAAATTTAGATAAAATTTTAAAATCCTTGCCTACTTATAATAGAACCGCTGTGCATTTTAAAGATTGTAAAGACAATAAACTTGAAAAAACGATTGATTATAGAATTTTACTACCACTTTGTAAAAATGCTGTGGAGAAAAAAGAGCCTATCAAACTTTCTTTAGAAGTAGGAAATCAAAGTCGTACTTTTGCAACTATGCTTTCAAGTGAAATTTTAAAAACTTATGGAAAAGATGCTTTAGATGAAGATAGTATCCATATCAAAGCTATAGGCAATGCAGGCAATAGCTTTGGAGCGTTTTTGTTAAAGGGTATTAAACTTGAGATTATAGGCGATAGCAATGATTATTTAGGCAAGGGTTTAAGTGGTGGTAAAATCATAGCAAAAATTTCAAATGAAGCCACTTTTTCACCTGAAGAAAATATCATCGCAGGAAATGCTTGTTTATACGGAGCTACAAAAGGTGAAGTGTATTTAGATGGTATAGCAGGGGAAAGATTTTGTGTAAGAAATTCAGGGGCTTTGGCTGTGGTTTTAGGAACAGGCGTGCATGGTTGTGAATATATGACAGGTGGACAAGTTGTAGTTCTTGGAGATGTGGGTGCGAATTTCGCTGCTGGTATGAGTGGGGGCGTTGTTTATATCTTTGGAAGACACAATGAAGCTCATGTAAATACCGAGCTTGTGGATATTAAAGATCTTAATGCTAAGGATGAAAAAGAATTAAAAGCTGTGATAGAAAAACATATCACTTATACAGATTCTAAAAAGGCTAAAGATATTTTAGAAAAATTCGATAAAAAAGACTTTTTTAAAGTCATGCCAAGAGATTATGAAAAGATGTTAAAAATGCTTGATCTTTGTAAAAATGAAAAAGATCCAAATTTAGCAGCATTTTTGAAAATCACACAAAAATAAGGAGTAAAAATGGGAAATGCAAGAGGTTTTTTAGACTTTAAAAGAATGGATTTTAAAAAAATTGCTCCTAAGGAAAGGGTTTTAAATTTCAAAGAATTTACTATACCTTTGGATAAAAAAGAACAAGAAATTCAAGGTGGACGATGTATGGATTGTGGGGTAGCCTTTTGTCATACGGGTGTGATGAGCGAAGGAAAAGATGTGGGCTGTCCTTTAAACAATCTCATTCCTGAATGGAACGATCTTATTTATCGTTCTTTATGGGAAGAAGCTTATGAAAGACTTGATCTTACCAATCCTTTTCCTGAATTTACCGGTCGTGTTTGCCCTGCTCCTTGTGAGGATTCTTGTGTGTGTGCGATAAATGGCACAAGTGTGAGTATCAAAAATAATGAATTATCCATTATAGAAAATGCTTTTAAAGAAAATTTAGTAAGAGTAAATAAACCTAAGCAATACAATGGCAAAAAAATCGCTGTCATAGGAAGTGGGCCTGCTGGGCTTGCTTGTGCTAATACTTTAAATTCACTAGGTTATAAAGTAAGTGTTTTTGAAAGAAGCGATAAAATAGGCGGACTTTTGATGTATGGTATCCCTGATATGAAGCTTGATAAAAGTATAGTTCAAAGACGGGTGGATTTGCTTAAAAAAAGTGGGATTGAATTTAAAGTGAATGAAAATATAGACAACAAAGATAAGGTTTCAAAACTTCTAAAAGAATTTGATGCTTTGGTGCTTTGCACAGGAGCAAGTAAGCCTATAGATCTTGATATAGAAGGTAGAAAGCTAAAAGGGGTTGAATTTGCCCTTGATTTTTTAACGCAAAATACCAAAACTTTGTTAAAAACAGGCAAGGGTGCAGATGTAGCCAAAGGTAAAAATGTCTTGGTTATAGGAAGCGGGGATACAAGTGTGGATTGTATTGCTGTGGCGACAAGACAAGGGGCTAAATCTATAGTGCGTTTTGAAAGAAGTCCAAAAAGACCTTTGCAAAGAAGCCAAAACAATCCTTGGCCTTTAAAAGCTGACATTTTTACTACTGATTATGGTTTAGAAGAAGCCATTGCTGTATATGGCAAAGATCCTAGAGAATATCAAAAAATGACAAAGAAATTTTTAGGGAAAACTTATGTAGAAGGCGTTGAAGCAAATGATTTAAAACGCGAGTTTAAAGAAGGCAAGGCTATAAATGTTGAAATTCCAAATTCTAAAAAAACTTATAAAGTGGATTTAGTACTTTTGGCTATGGGTTTTAGCGGGTGCGAAGAAGCTATCGCTAAAAATTTTGGAGTGAAATTAGATGAGAAAAACAACATAAGCACAGAAAATTTCCAAACCACTCATAAAAAAATCTTTGCTTGCGGAGATGCTAGAAAAGGACAATCTTTAGTTGTTTGGGCTATAAAAGATGGTATAGAATGTGCTTTGAGTTTGCATCAAAATTTAGCAAAATAATCATAAAAGTTTAAAACTTTTTCGGTGGAGTTTGCAAATTCCAAATTTAGCTATAACTTCTTTGTGGGCTTTTGTGCCATAGGCTTTGTTTTTTTCAAATTCATAACAAGGAAAGTCTTTAGCTAAGAAATTCATCACCCTATCTTTACTAACTTTTGCAAGTATGCTAGCTGCACTTACTTGCAAAATGCTAGCATCGGCTTTGATTTGTGTTTTTATCCCGTTTATACCTAGGTTGGTGTTTCCATCATATAAGAAGTTATTTTCTGCTTTAAAATGCTTTTTTATAAGCTTTAAGCCCGTTTTTAAACAAGTGCTTAAACCGAGTATGTCGATTTGTTCTGAAGAAAAAGCAAGTATGAGATAGTTTGAATTTTTGATGATGATTTCATAAAGTTCTTCGCGTTTTTTTTCGCTTAGTTTTTTAGAATCACACAACCCATCAAGTTTTTTGTTCAGTTTGCAAGCCGCCATCATCATAGGGCCTGCTAAAGCACCGCGTCCTGCTTCATCAATACCGATTAAATTTATATCAAATTCGTTTAAAAGTTCTTTTGTGTCAAATAAAGTTTTCAAATTTTTCTAAAAAGAAGGGCAAAAATGCCCTTTTATTCTACTGTGATATCATTTTTGATTTTTTCAAAAAGCTTATCACCTATGCCTTTAACTTTTTTAAGATCATCAATACTTGTAAAATTTGCTTCTTTGCGGTATTCCAAAATCGCTTTAGCCTTAGCTTCGCCAATACCATTTAGACTTTTTAATTCTTTTAGTGTTGCAGTGTTGATATTTACAGCACCAAAGAGAAAAGCCGTTAAAGCAAAAAATAAAAATAGTAATTTTTTCATTTTCTTATCCTTTTATTAAAAAATAATTATAATATTATCTTAAATAAGGATAAGAATTTCTTAACTTAACCCAAAAATTCACGTTTAAAATACTCTTTTGGTGCTTTACATAAAGGACAGGCTGCTGGAGCTTTTTTGCCACGATGTATATGTCCGCATACTTCACAAACCCATAGTTCTTCTACTTCGCTATTAAAAAATTCTTCTTCTTCAAGCATTTTTTTAAGTGCTAGATATTCTCTTTCGTGTTCGATTTCTACTTTACCAATAGCTGTAAATAATCTCGCTATAGCCTTTTTGCCTTCATCTTCAGCGATTTTTGCAAAATTTGGATACATAGTTGTATGTTCATAGTTTTCGCCTTCTGCAGCACTTACTAGGTTTTTAGTAGTTACTTCTAAAGGTTTGCCATCAACGATTTCATGATAGGCTTTAAATTCTGCTCTTGCATGCCATTTTTCATTTTCAGCTGCTTCTCTAAAATGTCTAGCAACCGCATGCCAACCTTCTTCTTCAGCCACATCAGCAAACAAATCGTATTTGTTTCTTGCCATAGATTCACCTGCAAAAGCTTTCATCAAATTTACTGCAGTTAAATCTGTAGTGATACATTTCATTTCTTCACCGCAACAACTAAGCTTACCGCCACCTACATTTTGAACTTCTACTTCATTGCCACATTTTTGGCATTTATAAGTTTCATATTGTCTCATTTTGACTCCTTTTTTGATTATCAAAAAGCATTGTATTATAAAAAAATATTTTTGTCAATTAATAATTTTTATTATTTATGAAAATGTATATCAAAATAAATTTCACAAAAATTAAGCTTTGCTAAATATAATTTTAAAAAATTATTATCAGGAGTTACAATGAGAAGCGATGCGATAAAAAAAGGACATTTAAAAGCACCTAATCGTTCTTTACTTCGTGCTTGTGGTTTGAAAGATGAAGATTTTGACAAACCTTTTATAGGTGTAGCAAATAGCTATATAGACATAATCCCAGGGCATTATTTTTTAAATGATTATGCTAAAATCATTAAAGATGAAATACGCAAAAATGGTTGCGTGCCTTTTGAGTTTAATACCATAGGTATAGATGATGGTATAGCTATGGGGCATGAAGGTATGCTTTATTCTTTACCCAGTCGTGAAATCATCGCAAATTCTATTGAAACAGTGATGAATGCTCATCAACTTGATGCTTTAATCTGTATTCCAAACTGCGATAAAATCACTCCCGGTATGTTAATGGGAGCTTTAAGGGTAAATGTTCCAACCATTTTTGTAAGTGGTGGACCTATGGCTTCAGGAGTAACCAAAAAAGGAGAAAAGATCAGTCTTAGTTCTGTTTTTGAAGCCGTAGGAGCTTATGAAGCCAAAAAAATTAGCGAAGAAGAATTTAAAGATATAGAATGTTCAGCCTGTCCAAGTGGTGGATCTTGTTCAGGAATGTTTACAGCAAATTCTATGAATACCTTATGCGAAGCTATGGGTATAGCACTAGAAGGCAATGGAACCATTTTAGCTTTAAGTAAAGAAAGAGAAGAGCTTTTAAGAAAAGCAGCGCGTCGTATTTGTGAAATCGCCCTAGATGAACGTTTTAAAATTCGTAATATCATCACTCAAAAAGCTGTGCGTAATGCTATGGTAGTAGATATGGCAATGGGTGGAAGTAGCAATACAGTTTTACACATGCTTGCCATTTCGCGTGAAGCAGGGGTAGCACTAGATATTAAAGATTTAAATTTCATCTCAAGCAAAGTTGCACACATAGCAAAAATAGCCCCATCGCTAAATAGTGTTTATATGGATGATATCCACAAAGCAGGCGGTGTGAGTGCAGTTATGGCTGAAATTTCAAGCAGACAAGGACATATTTTAGAACTTGATGCACTGACCATTACAGGAGAAAGTCTCAAAGAACGCTTAAAAAATGCCAAAATCAAAGATGAAAATATCATTCGTAAAGTAGATAATGCTTACTCAAAAGTAGGTGGGCTTGCCATTTTGTTTGGAAATTTAGCCGAGCAAGGTTGCGTTATAAAAACCGCAGGAATAATCGGAGAAAGAAAATTTAAAGGCAAAGCTGTTTGTTTTAACTCTCAAGATGAAGCTATAAAAGGCATTATCAAAGGCAAGGTGCAAAAAGGAAATGTTTGTGTAATACGCTATGAAGGTCCAAAAGGGGGTCCTGGTATGCAAGAAATGTTAAGTCCTACTTCACTTTTAATGGGTATGGGTTTAGGTGCTGATGTAGCTTTAATCACCGATGGTCGTTTTAGTGGGGCTACAAGGGGTTTAAGCGTCGGTCATATTTCCCCTGAAGCAGCTGAAGGTGGTCTTATAGGACTTTTAAAAGATGGAGATGAAATAGAAATTGATGTAGATGCTTATACTATCCATGCAAATGTAAGTGAAGAAGAAATTACTAAACGTAAAAAAGAATTTGCATTGCCTCAAAAAGAGGTGTCTTCAAGATGGCTTAGAATGTATCAAAAACTTGTTAGCAATGCTAGTAAAGGTGCGGTTTTAGATATGGAATGAAAGGTTTCCTTTCATTCTTCTATTTCTTTGGTTATACGATTTCTTATATCTCTACGAACTATTTCCATGCCCCACAGCCAAACAATATGGCCAAAAATTTCAGACAGGTGTTCATCAAAAGGAATTTCAGAAAGTGGTGGAACTTCTGCAATTAAAGGCATTACAATAACATGGGCAAAAAGATAAACAAAAAATCCAAAAACTGCACCTTGCCACATAGTAATACGGTGCCATTTTTCCGCTATCATACAATAAGCCACTCCAAAAATAATAGAAAAACCGACATGTACTATAAAAATTGACAAAGGCATTTGCATACCTGAAAACATATAAGTCCAATCAGTAGGTAAGCCTAGTTGTTCTAGAAAAATTTTAGGTGGAGTAACACGTTCTAAAGCATCTGCTGGCCAAAAAACATTGGGATTTCTTGGAGGAAAAGGTACTTCCCAACCCCATTTAACAATAGCTCCGAAAATACCCGCTAATATACCTATAAAAAAGGCTAAAGTATAGCGCTTTTGAAAGTATTTTTTCATAATAACTCCTTTATATTTTATACAAAATAAAATTTGAATTTATAATATTTTTATTTAAAACATATTGAAAATAGTAGTATAAAAATCTTATTTAAATTTTAAAATACTCTCTTAAACTTTCACAAATTTCAAAAAAATTCACCCCATCTATGGTAGGATTTTCTTTAAAAAACTCATGCATTCCTAAAAAACCATTTTCAAGTTCTTTAGACTTTACACCATAACTTATACTAAGTCCTGCTTCTATATAAGCAGCAATTTTATCGCAGTATTTAAGCGCCTTACCATCTATAGCACCAAATTCATTTTCATTAAAAGAGCTTAAACTTCCGCTGCAAAGCTCGATTTTAGCATTTTTATAAGTGCGATTTTCAAACTCATTTTTTACAAAATTTGACTCACCGTTTCTACCTTCTCTAATGCCTAAAATATAAGAAAACTCAGCCCTTAAACCCTCAGGTACAAAGGGTAAAATTCTTTCATTAATAAGTTTCATTTCATAATCATTTATGATATCATGAAGTCCATCAATGCCGTATTTTACAGGGCTGATAATATCACGTGTTAAAGACTCTGGCAAATCATGAAACAAAGCACAATAAAAATTATTCTCAAGTCTTTTATCGCAAGCCTTGATTTTTAATGAGTAAAAATATCCTAAAATCGCCACCACAAGCATATGTCCTAAAACCGCGGTTTCTGGTATGCGTGGAGTTTGAGCCCAACGTTTTTGAAAGCGAAGTCTTCCGCTAAGATCAATAATTTTGGCTATTTTTTGATTTAAAGCGATTTTTCTAGCTCCTATAAGCTCATAGTAATCTTCTAATTCTTCTTCAACTTTGTTTTTAATCTCATCAATATCATTTAAAAAAGCTGAGGTTTGATAAACTATGTTAAATTCCCATCTTGTAGCAAAATATGAAGCTGCTTTTAAGATAAGTCTTTCTTTAGCATAAGCATTACCGTTTAAATACGCTTCAAAACGCTTTAGAAATTCCCCATCTTCTATATCTTCTATCATAGGTTCGATTTTGCTTAAAACCCAAGCATTAACTTCAGCTTTTTTTTGACGCACGATTTCATGATACACATCAGGGCGTATATCAGTTACCACAACACGACTTAAAAACTCAAAAATTCCTCCTTCTATAATCACTCTCATATCCACATCTTTTTCCATTTTAGCGATAAAATATGCGATGATGAATTTATGAGCTTGTTTGTCAAGTTCAACCAAATTTGCCATTCTTGGATAATCATTCCAACGACTGATAGAAGCGGCTTTAAAAATGTGTTCTATGAGTTTTATGTTTATCATACTTTTGCCTTTTTGCAATTTAAATTTAAAAATTTTCGTTAAAATTGTGAAATTATAGCAAATTTAAGGATAAAAATGAGTAAAAAAGCACTTTGTATCATAAGTGGCGGTATGGATAGTACTTTGTGTGCTTATCTGGCCAAAAAAGAAGGTTATGAAATCATCGCTTTGCATTTTGACTATGAACAACGCACTCAAGAAAAAGAAAAAGAATGCTTTAAACAAATTTGCAAGGCTTTAAAAGTAGAAAAATCTTATATTTTAGATGTGAGTTTTATCAAAGATATAGGGGGCAATGCCTTAACCGATAAAAGTATAGACATCCCTAAAAATGAGCTTTGTACAAGCGATACTCCACCTATCACTTATGTGCCTTTTCGCAATGGAATTTTCTTAAGTATAGCAGGATCTTTGGCTGAAAAGGAAAATTGTGAGAGTATTTTTATAGGGGTGGTAGAAGAAGATGGCAGTGGTTATCCTGACTGTACTGATGAGTTTATACAAAAGGCACAAGAATTTATCAATGAAGGTACGAGTAAGAATTTCAAAGTTTGTATAAAAACTCCGCTTGTTAGACTAAACAAAGCTAAAATTGTAGAACTAGCCTTAAAAGAAAATGTACCTTTAGAACTTACTTGGTCTTGTTATGAGAGTGAAGATGAAGCTTGTGGGGAGTGCGATAGTTGTTTGCTTCGTTTAAGAGGTTTTGAAAAAGCAGGATTTAAAGATAAGATTAAATATAAGTCCTAGTGAAAACTAGGACTTAAAGCTTAGTTTAAAGTATAAAGCTTGTTTGCTCCATCTTGATAAGAAAGAATATTGATTTTTCTATCTTTAAAGAAAATGCTTCTAGCATTAGTGATAGAGCTTGGGAAAGCGATAGTTTTCACTACTTCTTCTTTGACTGGATCAATTACAGCAATCACATTGTGATTTTTGCTAAGTGCATAAATTTCCCCATCTTTAAAAGTCATAGAAGTTACATAAAGATCGCCTAAAGTTTTACCTTCTTTAAGATTTGCTTTTGGAGTAAATTCTCCTGAAAGAACACGATCTTTTAAAGAAACTTTAGAGATTACAAAAGTTTTAGCGTCTTTGTTGTTTGGAACAGTTGCAAGATAAAGATAATTTCCATCTGTAGTCATACTTGCTACATGGTTAAATTTTGCTCTTACGGTATCAAGTCTTCCGCGACCTAAACTTTCGCCTTGACCTTTAAATTTATCATTACCTTTTACAAAGTCAGCGTATTGTTTGGCGATATCTTCTTCACTTGCATTAGGATTTTTTGCAAATCTTAAGAAAGATTTGTTTGAGCCCATAAGAATGAATTTATCGTTCATATAAGGTATGATACCGATGATTGGATCGATAGAAGCTGAAAAATAAGGATCAAGTTCAAAACCTTCTTTAACGCTAAAATTATTATCTAAGAAAGCTACATCCCATTTAGAACTTGCTACAAATTCGTTATTGATATAATCAAGAGTATTGATGGCTTTGTCAAAATTTATGGTTTGTTCATTTGTGATTTTAAGCTCATCATTGATTTTTGCAAATGGAGCATTGTTGATATCATTATCAAATTTTATGCCAAGTTTTTCACTTGCAGGTGCAAAAGCATAATCAGGAGCTTTAACATCGCGTTTTCCTAAGAAAGAAATATTTTGCCATAAACCATTCCAACCTTCTTTACTCCAAATGATGTATTTTGGATTTAAACTAAATCTTACAGGATCGCCTTGTCCTACATAAGGAGGAATACCTGTGCTAACAAAGGCTTGGAAAACATTTGATGCTACGATGATAGCACTGATTAAAACTGCTGCAAAGCTAAATTTAGTATATTTTCTAAACTTTTCTCCATTTAGTTCAGCTTCAAAAGCATTAAATTTAGGAGCAAAAGCAAAAATCACACCTAAGAGCAATACAACAGCCCAAAATACTACTTCAGCCCAAAAATAAGTATGGATACCAAAAACTGCTAAACCAAAACCTTGATCTAAATCTCTATGAGCGTGATTACCATAGTGAGCAAAAGATTGATAAAGCCCTACTGCTGTCATGATTAAAAGAGCAGCAAGGTATTTACCTTTCATACCATAACGAACAATGAAAAGCGCCATTACACCGATAAAGATCATTGCTTCTCTTTGTCCCCAGCAAAGCGTGCAAGGACTATCGCCCAACATATAACCAAATATCAAATTTGCAATACCTACAGGCAAGAGTATAATCAAAAAGCCTGCTAAACACATTAGTGTGTAGAAATTTTTTGTTTTATTGATTTCGTTCATTTAGCCCTTCCTTACAGATTCATTATTGTTAATAGTGCGCCTGTTTTGTGGCCAACATAGAAAAAAACCATTAAAAGCCAAGCTACCATTACCAAACCAAAAGCCAAATTTTCTTTTTCTGGTTTTTTGATAATCAGTATCAAGGCGATTAAAACTAATAAAAGTTCAAGAAACTCCATAGTATCTCCTTTGAAATAAAAACTGCTAATTTTACTTGAAAAACATAAATTAAAAATAAAATTTTTATTGAAATTTCACGTTAAGTTAAATTAACGTGAAAAAAGTTACTGAAAGCTACTTAATTTTTCGGAGAGTTTAGAGGCACCATTTAGAACATTTTGAGAGATATTATTGATTTCACATGATAAATCTTTAACAGAATTTGCAAGTTCGTTAACTTTATCTATATTTGTTCCTAAGATAAGCATTTTATCTTTTACTTCCATGCTTTTATCTTTCATGGTTTGGGTTGATTCTATAGAGCTTTCCAATTTATGCATAGAATTTACAAGTTCTTGTTGTAAATCATTGGTTTTTGAAGAGGTTTCTTTCATAGAATCATGGATAAGATCCATTAAGGCTTTGTTGTCATTGATTTGTTGGACTATAGTATTAACAGTAGCATTGATGTTTAAAAGAGATTTACTTGTTTTATCAGCAAGCTGTCCAACTTCATCGGCTACAACAGCAAATCCACGCCCATGTTCGCCTGCTCTTGCAGCTTCGATAGCTGCATTTAGGGCAAGTAAATTAGTTTGATCAGCTATGTCTTTAATGGAGTTTGTGATTTCTATAATATTATCCGCACTTTGGGTTAGATTGTCCATATTGGCTACTATATTTTGTTCTTTTTCATTGTTTTCATTTATTAAATTTACAAGTTCAGATAGAGTAAGTTCTACTTTATCCATTAGTATGTGCATATCTTGCATATTTTCTATACTTTCTTGTGCTAAATTTCCCGCAAGATTGATATGATCATCTAAAACATGAGTGATTTCTTTAACTCCTTGAATTTGTTCATGTTGCGAATTAGAGCTGTTTTCAAGCATCATAGAGTTGTTTTTGAGTTTTTGTGAATTTTGATGACTTGATTTAGCATTTTCTATGGCTTCTATGATTGAGTTTTGAACGGTGGAAATAAATGAATTAATATATTGAGCACTTTGTCCAAGCTCGCTTTTTGGATCTATGTTTAAACGAGAATGTAGATTGGCTTCTTTGCTAGCTAAATTAGCACTTAGTTTTTCTAAAGTATGAATTGGTATGATGACTTTTTTTAGTGTTAATAAAATAAAAAATACAAATAATACGATAGTAATTCCAAATACTGCCAAAGCGATATAAAATTTAAATAAATTAGATTGTTCTATGGTATTTTGGGTAAAAGTGTCAAGTTGTTTTAACTCTTTCATAAGAGAATTATTTTCATAAATAGAAGAATTATCTTGCATAATAGAAATTTGCTTTACAATCATTTTATAGTGTTTTAAAAAAAGTTGCAAATTTTCATTTTTTGCATCATTTTTGATTTCTTTCATAAGATTGTTGAGTTGATTTAATGTTGTTTTTTGTAAAATACTTTCAGTTGAAAGAACGCTTAACATAGAACTCATTGTTTTATAGTTGTTTTTATTTGTTTTATGGTTTTGTTCTAATTCTTCAAAATAATTTTTAGCTAGTTCAAATAAATAAAGTTTTGAATTTACTGCTATGGAATTTGCGGATTTAAAATAATTAAGCTGAATTAGTTTGGCATTAAAAATTTCTTCTGCTTTGCTTATGTCAATCCCAAAAGTTTTAAGTTTTGCAAAGTTTTCTTGCATTTTTTTTATCGCTTGCACACTTGGGTCATAGTTGATAAAATTAAAACTATTTTGAAAAATAGAATTGATTTTTTCATCTGAAATTTCTAGTTGCTGAACTATGTTTATCAAGTCTTTGTTATTTTTAGATGAAGAATAGTTATTAAAAATAATAGCCAATAAAACAAGAATGAAAGTCAAAACTAGTGTAGATAAGATAATAAATTTTATCAAAAATGAACTTTTTTTATTTGTCATGATATTCTCCTGTTAAGCTTTCTAAGAATGCGACTATATTGTCAACTGTTTCTTGATCTAAAAATTTTCCTAGTTGATAGTAGGCCATAAACTGAACACAAGCATCTAAAGTAGGTATAGAACCATCATGAAAATAAGGCGCGGTTTTGGCTATATTTCTAAGACTAGGAACTTTAAATACCATTTTATCAGCTTCTCTTTTTGTGATTTCATAACGCCCTAAATCTTCTTGGTTTGGGTATTCTTCAAAAATACCGATTTTTTGAAACATATTCCCACCTATATTTTGACCTTGATGACAAGAGATGCAGCCATTAGCTTTAAAATCTTCGTAACCTTTTTTAGCTTGAGTTGAAATAGCATTTTGATCCCCGCTAAGATAGCGATCAAAAGGAGAATTTGGGGTGATCAAGGTTTTTTCAAATTCAGCAACTGCAAGGGCTATGTTTTCTACCGTAACTTCTCCATAAAGTTTTTTAAAAGTTTTTACATAATTTTCATTTGAATTAACTTTTTGTAAAAGAAGTTCAGGACTTAGCCCCATTTCTTTTGGATTGAAAAAAGGTCCCATAGCTTGTTCTGTTAAATCTTTAGCTCTGCCATTCCAAAATTGCACAAAATTAAACACAGAATTAAAGGTTGTAGGAGTGTTAAAGGGTTTATCGAGTTGATTATCAACTCCTATTGAAAATTCAAGCCCATCAACACCGTGTTGATCAAGCCTATGGCAAGTATTGCATGAAACTTTTCCATCTTTAGATAAACTTTTATCCATATAAAGACTTTTTCCAAGTTCAGCTTTTTCTTTATCATAAGAGATGGAATTTGGAATAGGGGTTATCATATCTACTGCAAAGACTATATTTGCATAAGATAAACATAAAATCATTATTATTTTTTTCATGATAAATTTCTGCCTTAATTTAAGTTTTTAAAATGCCATTATAGTATAATTTTAGTAAATTATTTAATAATTGATATTTTTTATTTTATTACAAAGTTCTCCTAAATTTTCTATAACGCAACGTACTTTATCTCCTGATTTTAAAAAAGTAGGTGGATTTAACCCCATACCTACTCCACTAGGAGTTCCCATGGATATAATGCTTCCAGTTTTTAAAAGCATGCCTGCACTAAGTTCTTCTAAGACATAAGCAATATCAAAAATAAACAATTGAGTGTTAGAATTTTGGCGTAGTTCATCATTGACATAGCTTTGAAGTTGGAGTTTAGGAGGATAAGAAATTTCATCTACGCTTGTGATATAAGGTCCCATTATAGTGCTACCTTCAAGACTTTTTGCTCGGTAGAATTGTTTGTGGCGTTTTTGAAGTTCGCGAGCTGAAATTTCATTGATAATAGTATAGCCAAAGATATAATCTTTTGCATCTTTAGCTTTGATTTTATAAGCATCTTTACTTAAAATAAATGCAAGCTCACATTCATAATCAAGCTGAGAAGTTACATCTGCATGTAAAGGTATATCGCCAAAAGGTGGCGTAGCTTGATTGCAACGTTTTCCAAAATATACAGGATATTCTCTTTCTTCAAATTTTTCACCCTTAAATTTGGCAGATTCTTTGGCATGATCTAAAAAATTAATCCCAAGACATATAATATCTTGACGAGGTTCTATAATAGGGGCTAGATAATTTTCTTGTGGAATTTCATAGGCTATTTTAGAATCCAAGTCTGTAAGTTTGTGTTTAAATTTATCAAAATGGATAATAAATTCATTCATATCGTTAGTTTCAATGCCAAGATCATCAAAACTTACAATTTTTCCACTAGAATTTAGTACTCCTAGATTGGGTTTTTGACCCTGTATAAAATTAACAAATTTCATTTGGAAAATCTCGCTTTTTTATTTAATTATACTTAAAGTTTTAGCAAGAATTATTTTTTTGTTTTAAAATTTGGTAAAAAAGTGATTGATTGTAGCGTAGTGAAACATCATTTTATTTTATAGAATTGTTGAAAATTTCTTTTATGTTTATTTTTGAGTTGATATTAAAATTTTGATTTTTATATTGAAATTTCAAACGATAAGAATGCAAACACAAACGCAAGGCACCTGTAAGTTTTAAGCGTTCTTTGGGGGTTAATTTTTCATCTAAAATACTTTCGATTTGTTCTTTGCTAAGCCCATAAAGTGGATCGCCTAAAATGGTATGGTTTTTATAGTGTAAATGCACTCTTATTTGGTGTTGTCTGCCTGTTAAGGGTTTGCAGAGTAAAAGAGTAGCGTTGATTTTAGGAAAGTATTCTAAAATTTCAAACTCAGTGATAGCTTGTTTTCCTTCCTTACAAATTTGCATCCTTGTTTTTGCATCATCGTAGTTTTTGGCTAAATTTATGGCTTTATCAATTATAAAATTTTCTTCTATTTTTCCGTTAGCTAGAGCAAGGTATTCTTTTTGAACCAGTTTTTTTTCAAACAAAGCTTTAAGATCAATTTGAGCTTTTTTATTTTTGGCTACAAGTATAAGTCCGCTCGTTTCTTTATCAAGTCTGTGTGCTACGCAAGCTTCTTTTCCCCAAAGATGCCAAATTTCATCACTAAGACTGTATTTACAATGTCTACCATTTGGATGACTTAAGATCCCACTTTCTTTTTCAAGTATGGCAAAGTCTTCATTTTCAAAGACAATTTCTACTCCTTTGGGATTGTTTTCATAGACTATAAGCTCTACTAAACCATTTAAAATTTCATTCTTTTCTTCTACTAAAATTCCATCACAAAAAAGTCTTTTTTTGTCTATGAGTTTTTGTGCTTCATTTATGCTAATTTTTAAATTTTCCATAAGGACTTGAAATGCCTTTTTTCCATTATTTGAGAGTTTTATTTTTATGTAAGCCATTTAATAACTTTCTTAGGATAATTTGATATAATTTCTGTTTTTTAAAATATAAAATTATAGCTAAAAAGGTTTCAAAGATGGTTGAAAGATATAGCAGAGAAATCATGGCTAAAAAATGGGACATGCAAGCAAAATACGATGCGTGGTTAAAAGTAGAATTAGCCGCTGTAAAAGCTTGGAATAAACTCGGTCTCATTAATGACACAGACTGCGAAAAAATTCTTAAAAATGCAAAATTTGATATTGCAAGAATAGACGAAATAGAAAAAACCACAAAACACGATGTTATCGCTTTTCTTACAAGTGTAAGTGAAAGTTTGGGAGAAGAGAGTCGTTTTGTGCATTATGCAATGACAAGTTCTGATTGTATAGATACGGCTGTTGCTTTACAGATAAAAGAGAGTTTGGAGCTTATTTTAGAAGATGTTTCTTTGCTTTTAGAAGTGATCAAAAAGCGTGCTTTGGAGCATAAAAATACCTTAATGGTAGGAAGAAGTCATGGAATTCATGGAGAGCCTATCACTTTTGGTTTAGTGTTAACTATTTGGTATGATGAAATTTTGCATGCAAAAGAGCTTTTAGAACATGCAAAAGAAGTGATAAGCTATGGAAAAATCAGTGGTGCAATGGGAAATTTTGCTCATGCTCCTTTAGAATTTGAAGAAGAAGTTTGTAAAAATTTAGGTCTTAAAGCTGCCCCTGTTTCAAATCAAGTGATCCAAAGAGATCGTTATGCTCAAGTTATTTCTGCTATTGCAATTTTAGCTTCAAGTTGTGAGCAAATCGCTGTAGCCATAAGACATTTTCAAAGAACTGAAGTTTATGAGGTTGAAGAGTATTTTAGTGTAGGACAAAAAGGAAGTTCAGCTATGCCACATAAAAGAAATCCTGTTTTAAGTGAAAATATCACAGGGCTTTGTCGTGTGCTTAGATCTTTTGTAACTCCAGCTTTAGAAAATGTTGCACTTTGGCATGAAAGAGATATATCTCATTCTAGTGTTGAAAGATTTATTTTGCCTGATGCTTTTATCACGGCTGATTTTATGCTTATGCGTCTTACAAATTTGATTGATAAGCTTTTAGTTTATCCTGAAAATATGATGAAAAATTTAAATCTTACAGGCGGGCTTGTATTTTCAGGGAGGGTGCTTTTAGAGCTTCCATTTAAAGGCATTAGTCGTGAAGAAGCTTATAAAATAGTTCAAAGAAACGCTATGAAAGTTTGGGCAGATTTGCAAAATGGCAAGGCTGCTATCAATGAAAAAAATGAAAGTTTGTTTTTGTTAGCGCTTTTAAGCGATGAAGATTTAAGAAAAAGTTTGAGCGAAGAGGATGTAAGAAAATGTTTCGATTATAACTACTATACAAAAAATGTTGATGCAATTTTTAAAAGAACATTTAAATAAAAAGCAAGGAAGGCAATGAAAGTTATTAAAAGAAATGGTCGTACAGAAGAATTGGATGTTTCCAAGATCAAAAAATGCACCTCTGATGCTGTAAAAGATTTAGAGGGTGTGAATTTAAGCGAACTTGAACTCGATGCAAAGATTCAATTTCGCGATGGAATTTCAACTGAAGAAATTCAAAAAACTTTAATTAAAACTGCAGTAGATAAGATAGATATTGATTGTCCAAATTGGACCTTTGTTGCAGCTAGACTTTTTTTATTTGATTTATATAAAAAAGTTAATGGTATGAATCGCTATAATCATTTGTGTGAGTATTTTGAAAAAGGTGAAAAAGAAGGAAGAATTTTACTTGGTCTTAAAGAAAAATATGATTTAGATGATTTAAATGCTTATATTAAACCTGAACGCGATATGCAATTTACTTATCTTGGTATTAAAACTTTATATGATAGATACTTGATTAAAGATAGTAAAGGTATGCCTATAGAACTTCCTCAGCAAATGTTTATGGCCATTGCGATGTTTTTAGCGCAGAATGAATTTAATCCTCAAGAATGGGCGAAGAAATTTTACGATCTTATTTCTAAATTTGAACTCATGCTTGCAACTCCGACTTTATCTAATGCAAGAACAACACGCCATCAGCTTAGCTCTTGTTATATAGGATCAACCCCTGATAATATTGAAGGTATTTTTGATTCTTATCAAGAAATGGCTTTACTTTCTAAATTTGGTGGTGGTATAGGTTGGGATTGGTCTAAAGTGCGTGCTATGGGTGGAAGCATAGATGGGCATAAAAATGCCGCAGGAGGGATTATACCTTTCTTGAAAATTACTAATGATATTGCCGTGGCAGTAGATCAACTAGGAACCAGAAAAGGGGCTATAGCCGTTTATATAGAACCTTGGCACATGGATATAAGTGATTTTATCGATTTGCGTAAAAATTCAGGCGAAGAAAGACGCCGTGCTCATGAACTTTTCCCTGCTTTATGGATCAATGATCTTTTTATGAAAAGAGTAAGAGCTAATGATAAATGGACTCTTTTTGATCCTGCAGATACAGCGGATTTGTGTGATTTATATGGCGAGGCTTTTGAAAAACGCTATGAAGAATATGAAAAAGATGAAAGCATTACCAAAGAAATCGTAGAAGCCAAAGAGCTTTGGAAGAAAATTTTGCTAAATTATTTTGAAACAGGCTTGCCATTTTTATGCTTTAAAGATAGTGCTAACAGAGCAAATCCAAATGCTCATGTAGGAATTATTAGAAGTTCAAATTTATGTACTGAAATTTTTCAAAATACCGAGCCAAATTATTATCAAATCAAAGTAGTTTTTGAAAATGGAGATGAGCTTCATTTTGATGAAGAACAAAAAGTTGTGATCGATGGGGGATATGAAAAACCAGCCAAAAAAATCTCAACTTTAGATAGTATTGATGGTAATAAAGTTTATATAGTGGAAAAATATAAAAATGATGGAAAAACAGCCGTTTGTAATTTAGCAAGTATAAATCTTAGTAAAGTGTATACTAAAGAAGATATAGAGCGTGTTGTGCCAACGGCTATTCGTATGCTTGATAATGTGATAGATTTAAATTTTTATCCTCATAGAAAAGTAAAAGATACAAATTTAAAATCTCGCGCCATAGGTCTTGGAGTCATGGGTGAGGCACAAATGCTTGCTGAGGCTAAGATTTATTGGGGAAGCGATGAGCATTTAAATAAAATCGATGAGATTATGGAACAAATTAGCTTTGAGGCTATTAATGCGAGTTCAAATTTAGCTCTTGAAAAAGGTTCTTATGAAGATTTTGAAGGATCAAATTGGAGCAAGGGGATTTTTCCTATTGATGTAGCAAGTCCTAAGGCTAAAGCTTTAACTTTAAGAGAGGGCTTATTTGATCAAAGTGAATGCGACTGGGTTAAACTTAGAGAAAAAGTTAAAAAAGATGGTATGAGAAATGGTTATTTGATGGCCATTGCACCTACTTCTTCTATTTCTATTTTGGTGGGTACTACGCAGACTATAGAACCTGTTTACAAAAGAAAGTGGTTTGAACAAAATTTAAGTGGTATGATACCTGTTGTTGTGCCAAATTTAAGCCTTGATACTTGGCAATACTATACTCCAGCCTACGAACTTGATCAAAAAATTCTTGTAAAGGCTGCTGCTGTGCGTGGTAAATGGATCGATCAAGGGCAGAGTTTAAATATCTTTTTATCGCTTGATAAAGCAAGTGGGGGATATTTAAATGAAATTTATCAACTCGCTTGGGAGCTTGGAGTAAAATCTACTTATTATCTAAGAAGCGAAAGCCCTGATAGTGAAAAAGTCAATGTTGCAGATCGTAGCATAGAATGTGAAGGTTGCCAATAAATACTAAAACCCAATGAAAAATATTGGGTTTTAAGAGATTAAGAATTGTAAATTTCTTTATCTAGGGCTTTTAGATTTTTTGCAGTACAAAGTGCCGAAGTCATAGCTCCTGAGACATTACTTGCTGTTCTTGCCATATCTATAATAGGATCTATAGCTAAAATCAAACTTAGCATGACAAAATTATTACCAAATCCAATCCCCGCTAGCATAATAGAAGCTGCCATAGTTGCACTTCCAGGTACTCCAGCTATACCCAAGGATCCAATAACAGCTACCAAAACTATCATTAAAGCAAATGTAAAATCAATATGTGTATGTGTAGCAAAAGCTACAAAAACTGCCGCTAAAGCTGGAAAATATCCCGCACAACCATTAAGTCCTGTTGTTGTACCTATAGATGCTACAAAATTAGCTATAGCTGAATTAACTCCAAATTTATTTTGCAAAGTTGAAGTAGTCATAGGCAAAGTGCCCAAAGAAGATCTTGAGCTAAATGCAAATAACCATACAGGAAATGCTTTTTTTGCATATTTTATAGGGTTTAGCCCTTGTGAAGCAAGAAGTAAAAAATGCACCCCGAACATTATTAACATAGCTATATAAATAAGCATTATAAAAAGTCCAGCTGTTTTGATAGCTTCAAAACCATTGCTTAAAAGCACATTAGCCATCATACAAACTACAGCATAAGGCATAAATCTAATAACTGTAGCAGTCATGTTCATCATAATATTATAAAAGGTTAGGATAAAATTATGAAAACTTTTAAAGGCTTGTTCATACTCTTCTTTTTTAGAAATTTTTTTAGCACTAATTCCTATAAAAAAAGAAAAAATGACAATAGCTATAATATTTTCTTTATTAATAGCTGCAATGATGTTGCTAGGTATTAGCCCTAGTATAATATTTGAAAAAGTTTGAATTTCGCGAATTTGTTTATTTTCTTCATATATAGCAAAATTACTTCCTAAATCAAAACTATAACCTAAAAATATACCCAAGGTTGCAGCTATGGCTGTGCTAAAGAGTATCCAAAAAAGACTTATTCCAAGCAAGGAGGATATTTTGATATTTTTATCAATTTCTATAATTACTTTTATAATGCAAATGCTTACAAGAGGAACAACCAGCATTTTTATAAAAGCTACAAAAACAGAACTTACAAATGCAAACCAATGTTTTGTTTCGCTATACCAAAGAATATTACTTGCTTCTTTAGCATCTGGAAAATTTGCCAAATATTGCAAAGCAAAACCAAACCCCAAACCCATTAAAAGCGCAAATAGCATGCGAAGAGAAAAATTGATTTTTATATCCCGCATTTTTTTTAATGCGTAAAAAACAACACAAAGCATAGCAAGAGTAGTTATAGTATGAGCTTGTGAAAGCATTAGAAAATCTTGAAAAAATTGTTTATCCATAAAAAGTCCTTATAAGAAACTATAATCAAGCACAAGGTATATGAAAATATACTTGCATAAAGCTTGATTTTATAAATGGTAGCATAACAATATTTTAAATAAGATAAAATTAGTATGATTTATTCTATATCTTTATGTAAGCAATGTTCAAATATAAATTTGTGTTCTTGTGGCAAGGCTTCAAATAAAGCATTTGCTAAATTTCTAATCTCCCAAAGAGCTGATTTTGAACTACGCAAAGAAATGAAATTCTGCAAACTTCTTGCATTAATCGTTAGCGTAAGTTCAGTTTTATAGCTTTCTGGTAAGCAGTATTTGGCTATATCTAGACTAATGCTTTTTTGTAAAATAGTGCGTAAATTTTCTAAGGCTTTAATGCTTGCGTTATCAACCTCTTCATTACCACAAAGCACAAGATAACGGCTTGCATTTTCAAAATCTCCTATTTTAAATTCAGCTTCATTGCGAAGTTCTTTTAAGGTATAACGCGTGCTTTTTACACTAGGACTAGTGTGACGGTGTCTTGCAACTTCTTGTAAGCAAGCTCTTGAAATTCCTTGTATGTAAAAAGTATAGTTTAGATGTTCTAAGGTTGAAGCGTGTTTGAATTTGTTGCCCACGCGATCGATAAGTTCTTTATCTTTTTCGCCACCGCAATCGCCTTTTTCAAAGCTTTGCCAACAAGTTCTTGTTGCATGAGAACAAACAGATAATGGAGTGTGAAAAAGTAAAGTGATTTGCATGCTTATTCCTTTTTTGATAAAAATATTTTTTGTAATTCTTGCATTTTTTACTTAAAATTCTAATGAAATAAAAAGTTTTATCAAGCTATAATTAGATAAAAAAATAAGGCTTATTATCAATGAAACAAACAAAATATATTTTTGTAACAGGTGGAGTTTTAAGTTCTTTGGGTAAAGGGATAGCCGCTGCTTCTATCGCAACACTTTTAAAAAATTCAGGGCTTAAAGTGAGTATTTTAAAAGCTGATCCTTATATCAATGTTGATCCAGGCACTATGAGTCCTTTTGAGCATGGAGAGGTTTTTGTAACTGATGATGGAGCAGAAACGGATCTTGATTTGGGGCATTATGAGCGTTTTTTGGATGAGAGTTTATCTCAAGATAATAACTTCACTACAGGACGGGTTTATCAAAGTGTGATTGAAAAAGAAAGGCGTGGAGAATATCTTGGCAAAACCATTCAAGTTATCCCTCATATAGTAGGAGAAATCAAAGATCGCATTAAAAAAGCAGGAGAAGGCAAAGATATACTTATCGTTGAAATAGGCGGAACTGTTGGGGATATAGAAGGCTTGCCTTTTTTAGAAGCTATTCGTGCTTTGCGTTTGGAAGTGGGTAAAAATAATGCTATGAATATTCATCTTACTCTAGTACCTTTTATTAAGGCTGCAGGGGAATTAAAAACAAAGCCAACTCAACATAGTGTAGGCGAGTTAAGACGCATAGGCATTAGTCCTGATATGATTATTTGTCGTAGTGAAAAAGCTCTTGATAGAGATTTAAAAGATAAAATTGCTATTTCTTGCGGGGTGGAAAAAAATTGCGTGATAGAAAGTGTTGATGCGGCTAGTATTTATCAAATTCCACTTAATTTTTTAAAGCAAGATATTTTAAGCCCTATTGCTGAAATTTTGGATTTGAAAAATTTAAAACCTAATATGGAAAATTGGGACTCTTTGGTAAAAAGAGTTATAGCTCCAAGCAATGAAGTTAAAATCGCTTTTGTAGGCAAATATGTGGATTTAAAAGAAAGTTATAAAAGCCTTACTGAAGCTATTATACACGCAGGTGCAGTCCTAGATACTAAAGTGGAGTTAAAATGGGTAGATAGTGAAAAACTTGAAAATATGGAAAGTTCTGAAGTATTTAAAGATGTGAGTGGAATTTTGGTTGCTGGGGGATTTGGATATCGTGGTGTAGAAGGTAAGATAAAAGCCATTCAATACGCAAGAGAAAATAAAATTCCTTTTTTAGGAATTTGTTTAGGTATGCAGCTTGCTTTGGTGGAATTTGCTAGAAATGTATTAAAACTTAAAGATGCAAATTCAAGTGAATTTAATGAAAAATGCCAAAATCCTGTGGTTTATTTGATTGATGAATTTATGGATACAAATGGAGAAAAACAAATTCGTACTGCAAAAACTCCTTTAGGTGGAACTATGCGTTTAGGGGCTTATAAATGTGATATCAAGGAAAAATCCCTTTTGGCTAAGGTTTATAATGAAGTAAAGAGTGTAAAAGAACGCCATCGTCATCGCTATGAAGCAAATCCAAAATATAGAGCAGATTTTGAAAAACACGGTTTGATTGTAAGTGGTGAAAGCAAAGGATTGATTGAAGCAGTTGAGCTTAACTGTCATCCTTTTTTCTTGGCTGTGCAGTTTCATCCAGAATTTACATCAAGACTTGAGCATGTTAATCCTGTGATTTGCAGTTTTATCAAGGCAGCTATAAACTATGAAGATAATTAATAAAAATGAAATTAAAAAAATTTTAGCTTCACGCTTTGAAAAAGATTTGCATACCAAACTTTGTGATCTGCCTTTGCCATGCTGTTTAAAGGATGCATATAAAGCAGCTAATCGCATCAAAGAAGCTGTAGAAAAAAATGAGAAAGTCGCCATAGTAGGAGATTATGATGTTGATGGAATCATTTCTTGTGTTATTATGGCAGAATTTTTCGATGATATAGGTTTTGATTATATTATAAGAATTCCGAATCGTTTTAAAGATGGATATGGATTAAATGCTGAGATCATCAACGAACTTGATGTAAATTTAATAATAACAGTAGATAATGGAATAGCTGCTCTTGAAGCAGCCAAACTCTGTAAAGAAAAAAATATAGATTTGATTATCACTGATCATCATATGCCTCAAGATGTTTTACCTGATGCTTTTGCCATTATCAATCCAAAGCAAAAAGATTGTGATTTTCCAGAAATTGAAATTTGTGGAGCTCAAGTCGCATGGTATTTGATAGCGGCTTTAAAAGAGGTGTGCAAGCTTAAATATGACATGTGTAAATTTTTAGAACTTTTGGCGATTGCAATTGTTGCAGATATGATGGAACTTAGAGATTTAAATCGTGCTTTAGTAAGGCGTGGTATAGATCATATTAACAAATCTAAAAGGGCTGCTTTTAGGGCTATCAAGCATTATTATCAAAAGGATAAATTTGCTCTTGATAATATAGGATTTTTAATTGCTCCGCTTATAAATAGTGCTGGAAGAATGGATGATGCAAGTATTTCTTATGAATTTTTACACACTAAAGATTTTAATAAAGCTTTAGAATATCTAGAGCAAATTGTTAGTTTTAATGAAAGTCGTAAAGATGAAGAAAAACAGCTTTTTGAAGATAGTTTAAATCAAATCGATGAAAACGATTCTTGTATTGTGGTATCGGGTTTAAATTGGCATGAAGGTGTTTTAGGGATTGTGGCAAGTCGTTTAGCTAAACATTTTAATAAACCTGCTTTTGTATTTTCTCAAAATGAAGAACACTTAAAAGGCAGCGCAAGAAGTGTTGGCAAGATTGATATTTTAGCTTTAATTTCTAAGACAAATTCTATATTAAGCAATTATGGTGGTCATAAAGGCGCTGCTGGAATCAGTTTAAACTCTGAAAATTTTGAACAATTTAAAAATAAAATCAAAAAAGAATGTTCGCAAATTTCTGAAAGTGAATTTTTGGATACAGATGAAATTTTAGGAATCTTAGAACCTAGCGAAATTGATTTTGAAATGCTTGAAATTTTAGAATCTTTTGAACCTTTTGGACATAAAAATCCACGACCTTTTTTTGTTTTAGAAAATCTTTGTGTAAAAAATAAAAAACTTCTAGGTAAAGATGAAAAACACTTAAAGCTTGTTTTAACTAAGGAAAATAAAACCATAGAAGCTTTATTTTTTAATTTTGATAAAGAGCCAGAATTGAATCAAAATATTTCTTTGCTTGGAAGTATTTCTAAGAATGAATTTAGGGGAATGGTAACTCCACAGTTTGTTGTTAAAGAGATTTTATAAAAATTTTTACTTATAATTTGCATTAATAACATTAAAAAATTAATATACAAGAGATTAAAAAATTATTTATATGTTGTCTTTTTATAGGAGTATGTATGAAAAAAGCTAAATCAAGGATTGCTATTTTAGGAACAGGCGGAACGATAGCAGGCTTCATTGATAGCACCATTGCTACAACAGGATATACGGCCGGAGCCATTGATATAGATGTATTAATTAAAGCAGTTCCGCAAATTAGAGATTTAGCAGATATTAGTTGGGAGCAAATAGCAAATATTGATAGCTCAAATATGTGTGATGAAATTTGGTTAAGGCTTGCTAAAAAAATTGCTAAGCTTTTTGCTGAGGGGATAGACGGTGTGGTGATAACTCATGGTACTGATACTATGGAAGAAACTGCTTATTTTTTAAATTTAACCATTAAAAGTGATAAGCCCGTAGTTCTAGTTGGCGCTATGCGTCCATCAACTGCTATAAGTGCGGATGGTCCGAAAAATCTTTATAATGCAGTGGCATTAGTTGTCAATAAAGAAGCTAAGAATAAGGGTGTTATGGTAGCTATGAATGATAAAATTTTAAGCGCTAGAGGCGTAGTAAAAACTCATAGTTTAAATGTTGATGCTTTCTCTTCTCCTGATTTTGGGGATTTGGGTTATATAGTAGATGGTAAAGTCTTTTTCTATAATAATGTTACTAAAGCTCACACAAAAAACGCTCCTTTTGATGTAAGCAAACTCACAAGTTTGCCAAAAGTAGATATTCTTTATAGCTATTCAAATGATGGTAGTGGTGTCGCTGCAAAAGCTTTATTTGAACATGGAACTAAGGGCATAGTTGTTGCAGGAAGTGGAGCAGGAAGTATACACAAAAATCAAAAAGATGTTTTAAAAGAGCTTTTAAAAAAAGGGCTTAAGGTTGTTGTAAGTTCAAGGGTTGTAGCAGGTTGTGTTGCTGTGAGTGATTCAGATGAAAAATTAGGTTTTATTAGTGCTGAAGATTTAAATCCTCAAAAAGCAAGAGTTTTGCTTATGTTAGCACTTACAAAAACAAGTGATCCTAAAAAAATTCAAGAGTATTTTTTAAAATATTAAAATTTTTTAAATATTTCTAAACTTAGGGAACTTATCTTCCTTAAGTCAAGCCTTTCAATCCTATTAATAGTATATTATATCTTGTATTTTTTATTATCATTTAAAATCCCCCCCCCCAAAAAAAAAAAGGTGGAAAAAAGGGGTAAAAACGGTCAATTT